>BNJU01000438.1_pt1 | contig 271711 bp, 300 predicted proteins | sample 8539281 | NCBI WGS metagenome assembly BNJU01 (sample SAMD00202456, study PRJDB9452) | human saliva metagenome | isolation source: human saliva | place: Japan
GTATGACCTGGTTTTGACAAGGTTCTGTTTTAGGCGATTTCAAAACACCTTGATTTCAATATCCGATAGTTTTTCTACTGCCTTTTTATTTCAAAAAAATTTGTATAAGTTATATTGTATGAGGAAATTTCCCTTTTGTTTCTGATGAAGAAATAGCATATTTTCAACTATTTTTTTCTTCTTATCAAATATGAAAATATTCCACTTTATAAAATCAATCACTACTTTTCTCTCAAACAGATTTTTTTATAAATAGGTTATATGATTCCAAGTGAAAGATATTGAACAAAGTAACTAATATTAATTACGATCTATTTTTAACTTCATAGAAAAGTTTTTCTTGTATCATGCGGTACCGAATGTAAACATCCTAACTTTCTATTAGCTGAACTAAATAATAAAATATTTTTCACCTCAAAAGCACAAATGCTTTCTTTTTATACTCTATTTTATTACGACTCAAGTTTTTCTGAATACTAAAACATCATCCTGAGCTAAACCTTCACAGCTAGATTCATCCATATCTTTTAATAATTTCTCCCATCCAATGTTATCTTCCCACCAATCATTCGGTAAAGCCATACCTCTCCATACTTCAGATCCTGTTATTTGTTCTCTTACAGTTATTGACAACATTAATGCTAGTCAAACGTAATTTTCATCGACAAAACCTTGAAAAACCATCATGCATTTGACTTAATAATTCATCTTTTTGAATTTCTTGTTTGAACGTATCAAAAATAACCATTTGAAATTTTCTCTGAAAAAAATTTTCCAAAATCTCAGAGGCTCTATAAAAAAATATTTTTTTCGAGAGTTCCTCTTCCTCTTTTTTTAGTTGACATAGGATAGCAACGCCAATAGAATATTTCTTCCATGTATTTTTCATCAATTTTTTCCTACCACCTCCGAGTAGGGGATGCAACCAAAAATAATGCCAAAATTGACAAACTGTACAAAGTGTATATCCTTTATGTTGAAACTTTACATCGTGAGTTAATTCGCTTAATCATTTTTTTCTGAAATGATTGAAACTTCCCATAATACCATGTTCTCACTTCCTCTTCTAAACTAAATTATTTTTCTCATCTGCTTTGAATAGTACCGAATATATTATTCATCAACATATAATTTAATCATCTATAAATCTCACCAACCTTTGGAAACGTTTGGGAGATGGATATCCGTATACTTTGGCATTGTTCAGGTTATCCCCAATACACAACAAAAACTATCACCATCTAAATCTGCAAATCCAATGACTTCTCCATCCTTATAACTAGGCTTTGTCTGTCTCTTTTTCTAAGTATTCAATCCGTTCTTTAATCGCTGCGTTTTTCATCGTATTTATCAAAGGAAATATAAGAATGATACCTAATATAACAGTGGAGATCAGTCCGATTAGAATGAATTTGTTTTCTTTACTCATATTCAAATTTCTAGCTCCTTTCTCATAATCGACCTATGGTACATCACCAATTAGAAAGGTTTGATCCCAATTCTACCATTCGTCAGGATCGGTTGAACTATAGTCATCATCATACCTCTTCCAATGTTGTTTTTCCGTCCCATGTATCTCCTATATTTACTGTTTTAAAATAATCACTGTCAACTTTTTTCATAGTATTTTTATGCTATTAAGTTCCTTCCATACCACAATATAATAGCGTTTCATCTTATCTTCATCTTCTTTATTATGATCGATATAAGAGTTGTTAGTCCATTTATCTATAATGATTTTTCTCCATAATCTCATTATCCTGATATCCCAATGGATTATTTTGTTCTCTTAATAATTGTTCTTGGCGCTCTGAATAACTCATACTGGTACTACCAGAATTTATTAAACTGACAATCATGATAGCAATCACTACAACAGATGTAGCCCACCCTGTAAGTAATTTTCTATTAAAAATCATACATACTTTATTTTTCTCCATTTCAAAAACTCTTCTTATAGCATTCATGCTAAAGTGCCTTCCCTACAAAAATGACTTTTTCATAATCGATTCATTATATCATAGATTAGGCGGTAATGAATCATTTTCGGAGTGCTTCATAACAAAATACTAATTAATATCTTTTTAACTATTAAAAACTTTTTGATTCAGAAGGTAAAATTAAACTAAGTAACAAAAATTTATTACTTAGTTTAATTTGCGCCAGTCTTCATCAATACTATTATTAGTTATTTTCAAGCAGAATTAATCTTAAAAAAATAGATATTTCTTTTATGTTTATCCGATGTATCATAATATGATAATCTTACATCGTCAAAACTTTCACCTTTAAAAATCTTTTTGTAGTAAAAATTCTAGATCAAATCTTTTTATTTCACCACCATCTAGTAAGAAAAGAATTTGAACCATTATCTCCAAAAATATTCTTTTTCCTTTTTAGTACTATAATGAGTTGCTTGTTTCATAGTACACACATATTTATTACACGAGTAAAGAGATAGATTGACATTTCTAATAATTTGTTTAGTAGATTTTTGTATTATGTAATTCAATCCATAAAGGAACATTAAATAAAATTCCATCTGATGTTGCGCTAAAACCCCATGCCATTTTTGTTGACTTACTATAGACAGATTTTATATATATAATGACTTTTTCCCTTATTAGATAGTAAGTATGTAAAAATAAGTTTGAGCAAAAGAAGCCAATTAAAGTTGAAACCAAAGATATTAACGCCCCCACTATGAGCAAAAACAAATTCTTTATTTTTAAAAATTCCCATTAGAAAAATTCCTCACTTTTTTTCCATTAAAATATATCTTATTTGTAATTTTGTCATTTACCTCCCTAAGTTCATCTTTACTTTTTGTCAGAGAGGTCGATATCAAGATCATCCAGCAAACCAAATTCTTTTTCTAACTCCAATAATAACTGTATTAACTTTGTTTTTAACGTTACTTAAAATTTGTAAAAAAATGTTGTCTTACTGATGATTTGTTCTAATCTTATGCATCTTATCAAACCTCCACTGTTATGACTTACAACTCCAGCAAAATCTATTAAATTAAAGATAATCTCACTCTTGCTTTTTAATCGAATTTTTCCAATATATTCACTCCATCTTTTATTACTCTAGTTTTTATAATATCTTGTAATTCCTTATCAAAATATGATTCTGATAAGGGTTGTTGTCTTATTAAAGTGCTAGCATTATATCCACTGTACATAATCATATAAGTTACATTCTTACGGTAATCAGGTATAATACTATTATTCGTATAACCATTCAACTCATTTTCTATCCATTTTTGAAGTTCGGAGTTATCTAATTCATAAGAAATAACCAACAATCTTCGAAGGGCACTTTCAATTGTTATCCTATCCTGGGCAAGATCTTTAATTATTTGACTTTTTAACCATTAGTAATATCTCCTTTTTAACCAACTATTTACTCCAAGTATATCACACATTTAATTTTTAAATTATGCTTCTAGTTCTATCAATAAATTAAAATATTTTTGTTTATATTTTTGGGATTTATGATATTTTTTAGTCGAAAAGGCTATAATTTTAAATTTTTTTAAAATAATATATTGCATACTCCATCGATACAGTAATTTTTTTATTAGAAAGACGATTTAATGAATGTATTTATAATGTTTCATGCAGAGCGCTATAAACTAATTTTAGATAAAAACAATATTTGTTATTGTGACAGTTTCAAGGGGAATCAAGATCCTTATATTTTTGCCCCGAGATTCCTACACTCTTATTGTAAAATTAACAGCTTACCCATTAGTAAAATGAAAAAAAGGATACAGTTATATGAGCTTTACTAAAGACATTCCGCAAAAAAGGAAAGTGGTTTTGTGATTTAATATTCGTTATCGATGAAATTAAAATTTGGAACCCTTTACCGTGTTATGGTAGTTTTGATTATAAAAACGATTATAGATTATCAGATATCACTAAATATATTACTCACAAAAGAGAGGAAGAGATCATTTCTATTGAGCAGGTATAGATCATCCAAAGGGGAAAAATGCCCATAAAGAATTACCTCTTTTGCAAACCCGAAAGAAAGTTTTCAACCACTAGATAGTGATAATAACTTAATTTGCATGGATGAGCTCTGCCATGAAATACCCGAATTAGACTTTTTCAACCATAAAAGGAGGTCCTAGAGGTTATCCTAAGACAGTAATAGATGAAAATCAATTCAACAAAAATCAAAGAGTTCATAGATAAACGAGTACATAAAAACTACACGGAGACCAACTTCAAAAAATACGTGAAAAACATGAGAAATTACTAAAAGAATAATGCATTACTCTAAATAATTATGTAACTTTTAATTCATATAATCTTAAATTTTTTATTATAAAATTCTTGAAAGGCTTCAATGTGTTTTATGATATTCATAAACTTTTCCGAAAAAGACCTATTTTTCCCGAAAGTTTAGGATGGCACCATTACAGTCGATATCTCTGAATAGAACATGAATATTACCAAAAAGGCAGTAAAAGCATATAATAAAGCACTTCAACAATATAATAAGTAGAAATAGAGCGATGAAGTTTTGATTTCTTATTTATATTAGGTTATAAGAAAACACCCTGAAAGATAGATGGAAATCTAACTTTTGGGGTGTTGTCAATTTTAAGAGCGTTGAATATGTCTTTATTTTTGTGAGTGAGACACGGAAATCATTGTATTTGCTGTAATCAAACTCTTCATTGAGACCTGTTACAAATACAATTGGTGATAATGTCCCTCTTCCAAAAATGAAACCGGCTTTTACCTTGGCATTGGCTCCCCCAAGTCCAGCAATTCCTGGAAGAAGGGCATCAAAAGCTCCAGGTTCGTCTGTTTCCAGTATAGATATTACCAGAAGCTTGAACAGCTTTTTGCTCTAGTCGTTGCTGTACGAATTGGGTTCACATCTGCTTGATAAAAGTTTGCTGTCGTAGTGACCGTTCCGTCCGCAGACCCACTGTCATTTGGACATCTTTTTGCGATTTCAGTTGTACCTGTCCAAGTCCCTACCAGCTCTGCAGGAACCATTTGAGATGAATCTGTAGCTTTGTCACCACTTGTTGTATTAGACGCTGTGGTTGTTTGACTTGATTGTGTTGTTTCTTCTGAACTAGATTCAGTAGCTTTTTGTATTTTTCTTTTTAGAAGACTGATTTGTTTTATTCTGACCAGATTTCATAGAAGTCTGTGTTTCTTTACAGAAGAACTGTTCTCCTCTTTTTAGAACCACAAGCTACTAGTAGAGTTGCAGAGTTAAGCCTCAAAAAGTGCTAAACTTGTCCATTTTTCATAATTATGATACCTCACCCTAAATTTATATTAGCTATTATATTACAAAGTTATAGAATGTCAAGTGTTTTTTGAAATATTTTTGTAACATTTGTAATTTATCTAAATTTTAAAGGGTGGGCATAGGGTTACAAAGTAAAAAGATTTCTATATTCTTTGTTACATAATCATCAGAAATAGAAAATCAACGTAAAATAAAAATGTTGTTGGAGTTTCATTGGTACAAGAAGTATCAACATCAAAAAGCCCGTCACAACAGGCTTTTTAATGTATCATTTGATGCCGATTGCAGGGATCGAACCTGTGACCTACGCTTACGAGTGCGTTGCTCTACCAACTGAGCTAAATCGGCGGTTACCTTCTTAGTATAGCACTCTGATAGCGGATGTCAAGCACTTTTAGTTGATCTTTTTAATCAGAATCTGACATGGATTCTGTGGATCCCATAGTTGCGGAAAAATCTCTAATTATTTTAAAACCAAGACTGCGATAAAAGACATTTGTTCGGTCATAATCTTTATTTGAACCTTCTGCGACTGTTTTGACCTGTAGGTAGCCCACTTGTTTGACTGCTTCTCTTTCTATAGTCGTAATTAATTCCCTTCCAATTCCTTGACCTTGGAATGATTTTTTCACGCCTAGACAGTCACTTCACACGAATATGATAAACTTATAAACCCTACTACATCACTTTCTTGATAAGCAGCCCAAACTCGTAAATCCTTAGCTCCTTCAATGTAGGCTTGCGTGCTTTCTGGTATTCCAAACCATTCTGGCAAATCCCTTAAAATCTCAGCGACAACTGCCATTTTTTGATCTTCACCCTTGACTTCTTTAATTACAAACATCATAAGTTCCTTTCTTGATTTTAGTCTTACTTTACCTCTTACGAACCAGCACTTTCGTAGGCATCCAATCCCCTGTCCCAAAGTTTGAGGGAAATAACAAAGAAAACAAGGGAAATCAGAATCAAACCACCAATATTAAAGAGTCCATCCTTGTCCTGCAAGAAATAGCTGGCAGGATAGTAGGCCGTAAAGGCGAAAGGTACAATAAAGCTAATTAACCAACGAAGGAGCGAATTGTAAATAGAAATAGGATACTTGGCAAAATCATTAAACATATAGAAAATGTAAATCATGGCACCTGACTGCTTGGTCCAAAAAGCGATGCTGGCTGTAGCAATTTTCAAGGAAGTATAAATCAAGGTCGCAAAAGGAATACAAACTAGAAAAATCAGGAATTTTGGAAGAGTCCAAGCAATGCTAGTCGCCGTTGTCGCTAGTAAAATTCCACCGACCAAAAGTTCACCTAAGGCATCAATCTGAAAGGTCTCAACGAGGATGTGAAAGAGAGGATTGATAGGACGAGTCAGATACTTGTCAAACTCCCCTTTTCGAACTAGTCGTTGACCTAAAGCCCAGAGATTGTCAAAAAAGAGATGATCTAGTCCCTTTGGAATTAAGGAAAATCCATAGATAAAGGCAATTTCTTGAAAAGTCCAACCTTCTAGGGAGGGAATGTGTTGAAAGATGACATTGAGAAACAAGAGGTTCAGGCCTTGAGTCAGAAAGACTCCCAACACACCAACCACAAAATCTACCTTGTATTCCATGATTTGCTTGATGTACTGTCTGATAAAAATCAGATGCATGCGTTGATATTTTTTCATACTAACCTCCCTGAATGGTGATAAATGACTGGACTCGTTTCCAAATCAACTGAGACAAGCCCACCATCACTATAAGCCAGAAAAGCTGAAGCAAAAGTGCTTGAAGAATCTGACTAGCATCGTATTTCCCAACAATAATCATGACCGGAGTGTAAATTAAGGATGAGAAAGGTAAGAAGGACAGAATATCTGAAATGACCTTTGGAAAGAAAGCCAAGGGAATCAAACTCCCAGACATAAAGGCCACTATGGAAGTCTTAAGTAGGTTGGAACCCCAAAGATTTTTAAATACAAAGGCTGAAAATCCAAAGCAGATATTAAAGAAAAAGTTAATCAGATAGGCCAGCGTTAAGCTAAAAAGATAAAGGGTAGTTAGTCCCAACACTTCTACAATTCCTTGCCCAGACAAGATTTTCATCAAAACAATGACACTTAAAAATGGCAGTCCAACAGAGATAAAAATCAACCACTTGGAACCAAGCTCCGTAAAGAGGTAAGAAGCCGCAAAATGCACTGGTCGCAACAAGCGCATGATAATGGAACCATCCTTGACCTCATCACCAATCATAAAGGAAGAATCCGACCTAGTCAGAAGATTAGTCACAAAACTCATGATGATGTAGAGGGTGATATCCGCCATACTGAAGCCCTGAATCAAAGGCTCCTGGGAGGAATCAAAGACAGCCTTCCATAGATAAAAAGCCACAAAAGCACCCATGACATCGCCAATCCGATAAAGAATAAAGTTGACTCGATAGCTAATCAACTCCTGAATCCCTGCATTGATAAAGGGTTTATAACGTCTCCACAATTTGACCATCTTAGAGCTCCTTTCGATAGAAGCGACGGATAATATCTTCAATATCCGTATCTACCATCTTCAAATCACGGACCTCAAAATCAGATAAGGTTTGCTTGATAATATCGGCCGACTGGTAGCGGGAACTATCGAATTCAATATTGAGAGTATTTCCTTGTCTATCAATGGACATATCAGGCAAGCCCTCATAATGAGAGACTAGATGATTTTGACCTGGCGTCAGGTCAAAGGAGAGAGTCTTCATCTTTCCAAAGGTCTCCTTGAGCTGGCTAACCGTTCCATCAAAAATCTCTTGCCCCTTATCAATCATAAAAATCCGATCACAGAGTTGCTCAATATCACTCAAATCATGAGTAGTCAAGAGAATAGTTGTCTCTTCCTCCTGATTAATCTGGGTAATGGCCCGACGAATGTTGTCCTTGACCGACACATCCAAACCAATAGTCGGTTCATCTAAAAAGAGAACTTTGGGATTGTGAAGCAAGGAAGCCGCAATATCCGCCCGCATCCGTTGACCTAGTGAAAGAGTCCGCACAGGATCCTTGATAAATTCCTTCAAATCCAAAACTTCATTCAAAAAGTCCATGCGCTTTTGGAAAAGCGAGTCCGGTACATCATAGATCTCTTTCAAAACCGTGTAGGTCTCTTGCAAAGCCAAATCCCACCATAGCTGGGTGCGTTGTCCGAAAACGACTCCAATATCCTTGACATAATCTTGGCGATTATCCTGGGGAATCTTGCCGTTAATCCGACAAAAGCCAGATGTGGGCTTCAAAATTCCTGTCAGCATTTTGATGGTGGTTGACTTCCCAGCACCATTTGCCCCGATAAATCCTAAAATCTGCCCTTTTGGAACTTCAAAAGTTAAATCCTTGACCGCTTCAAAGGTCTGCTTTTTCAGGATGAATAAAGGAGCGCAAGGCTCCCTTTAACCCCCGGCTCCTTAACTGTCTTCACAAAAATTTTTTTCCGAAGATGTTGCACTTCTATCATTGCCATATCTATCTCCCTATCGTAAGAAGCAACATTGTATTTTTTTGACTACAAATATTCTAAATCCTTACTTTCTACACTTTCTCAATATTATTACAGAAGGCTTTATACCAACCTATTATAATCTAATAAAAAAACAGGAATGCAAGCGTTTGCTTATAGATCATGAAATTAGAGATTTCTCTCTTAAAATGAAACTTTTAATCAAAAATTCAGTTAAATAGTTTCCTTAAGACACCAAAAAAACCACCCTCACGGGCAGGTTTATTGTTAAGAAAAAGAATTTTTTTAATCGAGAAAATTAACGATTCTACTGTTAATCCTTCAGCATTTAATTATTATCATCAGTCTCAATGGATTTTTTTAAGCCCTCAATTATTCTCTAAAAAAATTCTTTAATACGAGAAACAATAGCATCGCTTTGATAATGATAGAGGTCGTGAGGCGCATCCATATAGTCGACTTGAACATTAGACTGGTCGCTTGCAAATCTCTCTGCATAACGTTGCCACTCTGATTGGCTAAAGGTCGTGCCTTCACCGTTAGAAACCAGGAGTAAGGCTGGAATTTTTCGGATTAATGCTAGATGGAACTTTCTTGGCATTTTCCCTTTTGCCAAACAGGGATTCATGAAGCATGGCTTGTGACATCAACTGCTTATATGCTAGTAATTTATATTGTTGTCGTTCAGTTTCAGTCAGAGTTGGATTTTTTTATAAAAAGGACTCAGGGAAATAGCGTAGCAGGCCAATCTTACTCGTCCAATAAGCTACAGGTTATAAGAGCTTGGGTGTATCCTTTTAAATCTTCATAGCTCGCTGGCAAAGCCCAATCCAGGCCAATCAAAGCCTTCACTTCATTTGGATATTTCTCTTGCCAAGCAAGACTCTCTAAACTAGCCATAGAATGCGAAATAATCACATAAGGACCTGAAACATGAGCTTGCGCCAAAGCTTGACGGGTCTCAGAAAGGACCTCCATCACATCTCTTGAACGATCACTATCTTCACTAAAACCATATCCTGCTCGCTCCACGACAACAACTTTGTATTTTTTGGATAGGGAATCTGATAGATTCTTAAAGTCTAAAATAGGAGAGGCGATACCTGCACCGGAAAGAAAAACGATTGTTTCAGATCCTTCTCCTTTAACAGAGACATTCATTCGATGTCCATTGACCGTCACCTCTTTACCGATAGGAGTGAGAAGCTTACTTTCTTTTTGCAAACTAAGTTGGTGAAAACCAAATGTACCTCCTAGAAAAAGGATAAGAAAAACAAAAATGATCCAGCTAAAACTGTTTAAATTTTTTCATAGGCATATTGTACAAAAATTAAATCCCGGAAGCAACTTTTCCCATACAAAAAAACAAGATCCACATGGGACCTTGCTTTCCTGTTTTCAATTAAGCTTTGCCTTCTGAACCGAATACGTCGATACGTTCTTCAACAGCTGCTGTAATTGCTTCGAAACCTGGTTTCAAGAATTTACGTGGGTCGAAGAGTTTCTTCTTGTCGTATTCTGCTTCGTTTGCATCGTATTCACGTACGAATTGACGAGTAGCATTTGCAAATGCGATTTGGCATTCAGTGTTCACGTTAACTTTTGCAACACCAAGTTTGATAGCTGCTTGGATTTGATCATCAGGGATACCTGATCCACCGTGCAATACGATTGGGAATCCTGGAACAGCTTCAGTCAATTTTTGCAAGTGGTCAAGGTGAAGACCTTTCCAGTTTGCTGGGTAAGGACCGTGGATGTTACCGATACCTGCAGCCAAGAAGTCGATTCCTGTAGCAACCATTGCTTTAGCGTCTTCGATTGGTGCCAATTCACCGTCACCGATGATACCGTCTTCTTCACCACCGATAGTACCAACTTCAGCTTCTACTGAGATACCTTTAGCATGAGCTTTTTTTCAACGACATCTTTCGCCAATTTAAGGTTTTCTTCAACTGGAAGGTGTGAACCGTCAAACATGATTGAAGTGTAACCAGCTTCGATACATTCAAGAGCATCGTCGTAGTGACCATGGTCAAGGTGAATAGCAACTGGTACAGTAATACCCATTGATTCTACAAGGTTTTCAATAAGGGCTTTACATACTTTGTAACCACCCATGTATTTAGCAGCACCCATAGAAGTTTGGATAAGTACTGGAGCTTTCTTAGCTTCTGTCTGCACGCAAGATAGCTTGAGTCCACTCAAGGTTGTTTGTGTTAAATCCACCAACTGCATAACCATTGTCACGAGTCTGCTTGGACAAATTTTTTTCTGCTGAAACGATTGCCATTTGTTATAGGCCTCCTATAAATTTTTGTGGGGTTAATCCCACTTACATTGTTTATTTTATCACTTTTTAGATGAAATTGCTAGTTTTTCCTGTGGCTTTAAGCGATTTCTTCCGATAAATAGGACAGAATCTCCTATCTCCTAAGACTCTCATCCTAGTCAAACAAGTAAAAGAAGGGACTTAAGTCCCCTTTCAATTCTCTTCTTTAAAAATTTTTTAGTGAAAGGAGAAAGGCAATCCCGCAAATCATAAGGGAGTCCACCTGCAACCCATTGAGAATAGAAATAAGCGACAAATAACTGACTGTCGGTAAACATTTTTTTCCAAGAAGTCCGTTTAGCATTCCCTCAAGAAAGGGAATATTCTCACACACAGCAAGGATTGACGCAAGAAAGAGATACTGCCCGCTATCAGAAAAAAAGATGAAGAATCCATTTTTTTGATTCTTTTTTTCATCTCTGAGCAGATACTTTAGAAGCAATCGCCACTAAAAAAAATGAAAACATTCCATATGTTTAAGGCGATAAAATATCTAAAAAGTATCCTTGTATGCGCCTATCCCCATCAGCTAAAAATCAGGATAGGACCGAAAAAAATTAATGGCACTTCCCAATAGTGCAAAAGAGGCTATCGGCCAAAACCAGATACTTTCTTTCTTCATGTTTCTCACCTCATCTCACACCTATTCTACCACAAAGAAATTTGAAAACAAAAAGATAGCCGAAAGCTATCTTGATCCGATGCGGAGAGAGGGACTTGAACCCTCACGACCTAAAGCGGTCACAGGATCCTTAGTCCTGCGCGTCTGCCAATTCCGCCATCCCCGCGATTGAGTACTTTACTAGTATATCAATCAACGACTTTTTTGTCAAGATTTTTTTCAAACTTTTTTCAGAGTTTGTCATTTTTTCACAAAAAGGGAGCAGGTCGAAGGACCTGCTCCCTTGATTTTTATTTGCTATCGTGGTTTTCAACTGCCGCTGTGATGAAGGCTGTGTAAAGTCCTTCTGGGCGGTTTGGACGGCTTGACAATTCTGGGTGGTATTGGCAAGCGACAAAGAATTTGTTTTCTGGGATTTCAACGATTTCGACCAAACGGTTGTCTGGTGAAACGCCTGAGAAGACAAAACCTGCTTCTTCGAACTGTTCACGGAAAGCATTGTTAAACTCATAACGGTGACGGTGGCGACGTTGTACCACTTCTTGATTGTCATAGGCAGCTGCTGCTTTTTGAGCCTCGTTTGAGTTTAGATGGGTAAAGACCGAGACGGAGCGTTCCTCCCATGTCTTCCACATCGATTTGGTCTCGCATGATATCGATAATTGGATACTTGGTTTCTGGATCCAATTCGGATGAATTGGCCCTTCCAAACCTAAAACGTGACGGGCAAATTCGATACAGGTTAACTGCATCCCCAAGCAGACACCCAACATTGGGACGTCCTGTTCACGCGCATACTTGATGGCTTGAATTTTTCCTTCTGTTCCCCGTTGACCAAAACCACCTGGGACAATGATCCCATCCGCGTCTCCAAGGAGTTCTGCCACATTTTCAGCTGTCACATCATTGGCATTGACCCAATTAATCTTGACTTCTGCATCATTGGCATACCCTGAGTGCTTCAAGGCCTCAACGACAGAAATGTAGGCATCTTGCAATTCTACGTATTTTCCAACCAAGGAAATCTTGACCTGCTTCTTGAGGTTCATGACCTTGTCGACCATCGCAGACCATTCTGTCATATCTGCTGCAGGAACATCCAATTTCAAATGGTCACAAACGATTTGGTCCATATTTTGTGCTTGCAAGTTCAATGGGATTTGGTACAAATGGTCCACATCCAGTGATTCGATGACAGCTTCTGGTGCGACATCACAGAATTGAGCCAACTTGTTCTTAATTCCTTGACCAGCTGATTTTTCTGTACGGATGACCAACATATTTGGTTGAATCCCAAGACCACGCAATTCTTTCACAGAGTGTTGGGTCGGCTTGGTTTTCATTTCTCCCGCAGCTTTCAAGTAAGGAAGAAGGGTGGTGTGGATGTACATAACGTTTTCAGCACCAACATCTGCCTTCATTTGACGAAGAGCTTCAAGGAATGGAAGGGACTCAATGTCTCCAACTGTTCCCCCGACTTCTGTGATGATGACATCTGAATCCGTCGTCGTCGCTGCTCGTTTGATCTTTTCTTTCAAGGCATCTGTAATATGAGGAATCACCTGTACAGTCGCGCCCAAGTATTCTCCGCGACGTTCCTTGCGAAGAACTTCGCTATAAATTTTCCCTGTTGTCACATTTGAGTACTTATTCAGATTGATATCAATGAAGCGTTCATAGTGACCAAGGTCCAAGTCTGTCTCTGCACCATCGTCTGTGACAAATACTTCCCCGTGTTGGTAAGGACTCATCGTCCCTGGGTCGATATTGATATAAGGGTCAAACTTTTTTTGGATCGTCACTTTCAATCCACGATTTTTTTGAGCAAGCGACCAAGACTTGCTGCGACAATCCCTTTTCCGATGGATGATACGACACCACCCGTGACAAAAAAATATTTTTGTTGACATGTGCTTTCCTCTTCTTCTAATGTTGTAGAGGCCATTCCTCTTTGCAGAAAAAAATAAAAAAATAGCTCCCTAATCCTTAGGGGAGCTCCGACCTCAAAAATGAGGTGCCCGAACAATATCTTACCGCAAATGGTCTACTTTGTCAAATTGAAAAATTTCATGAAAATGATTTTCGCTGTTTACACGACCTTTTTCCACTCCATTTTTGTGTGACGAGAAATTTCTCAAATTGAAGCTGAGACATGCAAAGAGCAAGGTCCTTGCGGATTCGCTCCAGTGCTTCTAAACGCATCTCGACTGATGTCTCGGTATTTCCTTGAATGACAAAGAGGGCGTTTTGCGTAGTCTCCTCAAATTTGTAATGGTCACTATCGCGTACATCCAACCAAGCCAAAACTCCTTTTTGATCCCGATAGACAGGATCTGTCGGTGCGACATGTTTTTCACTAGAAAGGATAGGGAGGAAAAGATCGTCTCTTTGACTCACTGTAAATTCAATCTGTCCCTCAATCTTATCTAGGTCATGTCCTCCGATCGCGAGAAAAGACTTTAGAGATTCGACATTATAGATATCGATGATGCTATTGATCTGAGGAAGAGCTCCTCGATGCTTGATGTTTCGGATAAGAGCTAGGACTGTTGGTGGATTTCTTGATGCTACGCCCTACTTTTTGCAAGAGGTCTGTATACCCTTTGATGACAGGAGATGCCACTACTTCTTCTGTCTGACACTGGAGCGCCCATTGTTCAAGCTCTTTCTTCTTTTCAAGAAAAGAAGGGGGCAAAACTGCTTGAGGATCCACATTTCTAGCAATTCCGACCACAACCGTATCAATACCAAGAGCTACTAAACTTTGATCTAAACGAAAGTCCATCTGAACACCTCCTATTGGGAAAGCTTACACGATTATCATACATCATTTCGCCACTTTTTTCAATGCAAACAAAAAGAGAGTGGGACAGAAATCGGTAATTCGTTAGAATTCGATTTCGTCGTCCCACCTCCGCACAGTTGAGTAGGGCTGTAAAAGCTGATGAAATCAGCGTAGTAGAGCCCACTCAACCACTGCGTCTTGCTCGACAATCCAAAAACAATTGAGAGGCTAGGACTTTTGTCCCAGCCTCTTCTTATGATTTATTCTTCTTCCTCGTCTTCAGCATCCTCTTCTTCGTCGTCTTCTTCGCTTAATTCAACTTCCTCACCCAAATCATCTGGTACGATTTCATTGATTTCAGCATCGTAAGCTTCGACTTCACTCTTTTCATCATCTGGATTTTCTTCATCATATGAAAGAGCTGGATCTGCTTCGTAAACTTCTTCGTCTTCTGGATCGTCATCGTTGTAGTCGATCGCATCTTCGTCTCCATCCATGAAGGCATTGACACGTTTTTTCTTCCGTTTCTTAGGAGTTTCATCTTCGTCTGTTTCTTCAAGAGCGATGATTTCTTCGTCAACTTCATCGATGGCATACCATGAACGAAGACCCCATTTGTTATCTCCAAGTGGGATAAAGCTTCCATCTACATTCAATTCTGTGTAGAACAATGGAAGAGCTTCACGGATCTCGCTGTTTGATTTCAAGGTAATTTTGAATTTCATTTACAAGATCGCTAAAGTACATTTCATGGTCACGTCCGCGTAATTCCAAAATCGCACGCGCCACTTCAATCATAGAAAGTTCACTTTTTTCTTGTCCAGCAAATACTTCTAATTCCAAGGGTAAATCTCCTTATGTTTCATTTCCTAAATGGAGAAGGATCCGGTCTTAAACCTCATCCTATCCTCAATGATAGATTGAAAACTTCTCGTCACTAAATCTATCACGCATTTTATCGTTACACTCTATTGTACGATAAATTTCCCCTTTCGTCAAAGGAAAATTCCAGGATTCTCCATGAAATCAGAAAAAAGAAGAACCTCACGGCTCTTCTTTTTTATCTCAATTATTTTACTTTTGCTGTGCTTGTGATCACGTTCACTGCTTTCTTCACTGTGATGTCATGTTTCAACATTTCTGGTGAAAGAAGGTTGCGAACTTGTTCAACTGGCATGTTGTAATCTGCTGCCAATTGTTCGATTTCAGCGTTGATTTCTTCTTCAGTTGCTTCGAAGCCTTCTGCTTTCGCTACTGCTTCAACCACAAGGTTTGTCTTCGTACGGCTTTCAGCTTCTGCTTCGTATTGTTTGTGAAGATCTTCTTGAGTTGTTCCAGTGATTTGGAAGTACATTTCAGGTGAGATACCTTGACGTTGCATGTTTCCAAGGAACTCGTTGATTGAACGGTGTACTTCTTCGTGGATCATTTCTTCTGGAAGTTCAACGATTTCAGCATTTTCAACGGCAAGATCGATTGCTGCTGCTTCTACTGCATCGTTGTATGCTTCTTCTTTAGCTGCTGCCAATTCTTTGCGGTATTTTTCTTTCAATTCGTCAAGAGTTTCAACTTCTTCGTCGATGTCTTTTGCCAATTCATCGTCAAGAGCTGGTACTTCTTTTGCTTTTACTTCGTGGATAGTTGTCACGAATTTCGCTTCTTTACCTGCAAGGTCAGCTGCTTGGTAGTCTTCTGGGAATGTTACGATCACGTCAACTGTTTCACCAGCAGAGTGTCCAACCAATTGGTCTTCGAAACCTGGGATGAATTGACCTGAACCAAGTCCAAGTGAGAAGTTGTCACCTTTACCACCGTCGAATTCAACACCGTCGATAGAACCTACGAAGTCGATCACAACTGTGTCACCTTCTGCAGCAGCACCTTCTTTAACAACCAATTCAGCCAAGTTGTTGCGTTCGCGTTCGATACGAGCATCCACATCAGCGTCTGTTACTTCTTTAGAAACTTCTACTGACACTTCAAGGTCTTTGTAAGCACCCAATTTTACTTCAGGTTTTTGTTACAACAGCTGCTGTCAATGTCCAGTCTTGACCTTTTTCCATAGATACAACATCGAAAGTTGGTTGTGCTACAACTTCGATTCCAGCTTCTTTAACAGCTGCTTCGTATGCTGCTGGAAGAAGATCGTTCAAAGCATCTTGGTAAAGAGCTTCTTCACCAAAACGTTGGTTGAAGATTGGACGTGGAATATGACCTTTACGGAATCCAGGTACGTTCAAAGGTTTTTCTTAACTAGACTCAAACACACGGTCCAAAGCAGGTTTGATTTGCTCTTGGCTGATTGTGAAAGTCAATACACCGTGGTTAGTTTCTTTGTTTTCAAATGATACAGACATTCTGTCTCTCCTTAAAATAATATAGTCATTCCTTATAATTTTACCACAAAACTTTGAAATTGCAAGTTTTAAAACGTTTTTTTGCCTCTCTTTTCATCCAAAAAAACTAGCCCTTAAAAAGCTAGTTCTGATTATGATTTTTCGGATGGGATCATCGAGGTAGAGAGCACGGGCGCCACCGATCAATTTTGGCCGACTGGCGAGGGCTGTGACATGGGCGCCACCTAGTTCACGCAAGATAGGGCGAATCGGAACTTGCACGTGTTTGACATGCATCCCTACTGAGGTATCTCCGATGTCTAACCCGGCTTGAGCTGTGATAAATTCCACCTCAACAGGATCCTTAAAATACTTGAAAGCTGCGAGTTGTCCAGCACCTCCTGCATGGAGACTCGGAAGGACATTGACGATTTCTAACTCCTTTTTATCTGCCAATTCTCTTTCGACCACCAAGGCGCGATTGAGATGCTCACATCCTTGTACCGCCAGATAAATCCCTCTTGGATTCAACTCATCTAGCAAGGTCTGGACAATAGCTTCGGCAATATCGATGTTGGAGGCTTTTCCAATTCGCCCTCCTGCAACTTCACTTGAAGACATCCCGAGGACTAGAATCTGTCCTTGGCGGAGACGGCTTTTTTCCAAGACATCTACCAAGATTTCTTTTGTATCCTTCTTCAGTTGCTCCAGATCCATGAATTAGCTTCCTTTCTTTTGAAATGCATAATAGACCACATAGCCTAAAGCCATTCCAACAAAATTCTGAGCGAGGTTATTCGGAATGTCCGAGATAGCAGCACCCCAACCATTGCCTAAAAAGAGAGCAGAAGCTAGTGCGTAACCGCCTACCATGACGACTGTCGCAAGAAGCAAGCCTAGGTAACGAGCTTTGCCCTTGAAGCCAGCGAAATATCCTTGTCCCCCGTGAAAGAGGAGGCTAAAGAACATCCACTGAGGATAGCCTGAAATCAGATCCAATAAGAAGGCTCCGACACCACCTACAATAGCACCTTCCTTGCGTCCAAAATAGAAGGCTGTGAAATAGGCACCAAGATCTAGTAGGGTGACGATCCCTGTAGGAGTTGGAAGTTTGGTATAGTAGCCAAGTACAACTGTCAAGGCTGTCAAAATAGAGAGGCGGGCAATGAGTTGAGTTCGATTAGATGTCATACTGTACTACTCCATACTGGTCTGAATGTTGAATCGCTTGGAAAACAAAGTCTTTAGAGGCTTTAACAGCTTCAAGTGGAGATTTCCCTTGCACCAACTGGCTGGAAATGCTAGACGCAAAGGTACAACCAGCTCCTGTATTGTTCTTTTCTAAGACTGGCTCTTCAATGATGGTGAAGTCCGTCCCATCATAAAAGACATCGATGGCCTTTTCTTTATTGAGACGATTGCCTCCTTTGACCACGACATTCGCTGCTCCTAATTCGTGGAGCTTGCGCGCTGCCTCCTTCATATCATCGAGCGATTGAATCTTGCTTTGGGTCAAGATCTCAGCTTCTGGCAAGTTCGGCGTAATGATAGTCACATAAGGGAAGAATTTGATCAATTCGTCTCGAAGAGCTGAAACTTCAACATCATGGCTTTCCTTGCAGACCAAGACAGGATCTAGTACCACAGGGATCTCCGCATGGGCTTTGACATAGTCCAAGGCTAAGTCTGCCACTTGGACATTTGGCAAAAGACCGAGTTTAATAGCAGAGAAAGGAACATCTTTAAGGGAGTTGAGCTGTTGAGCAAAGGTCGTCGGATCCACCGGAATCACTTCAAAACCGTGCTCCGTCATAGCGGTCAAACAAGTCACTGCCACAAAACCATGCTGTTTGTTAGTCGTATAGGTCGCAAGGTCTGCGTGAAGACCTCCCCCACTAAAAATATCATTTCCTGAAATAGCTAGAATCAATTCATTACTCATAACGGATCTCCTTTAAATATAAGCCATTTGGCGCTGCTGTAGGACCTGCTAGATTGCGGTCCTTCTTTTCCAAAATCAGATCGATCTGCTCGATCGGCATCCGATCATTTCCGATCTTCAACAAAGTTCCCACCATATTGCGGATTTGCTTGTAGAGAAAACCATTGCCCGAAAAGGTAAAGACAAGGCGGTGATGTTCTGCATCCTCGACCAAGCGAGCCTCTGTAATCGTACGAACCTTGTCTTCCACACTGGTTCCCGAAGCGGTGAAACCGGTGAAATCATGGGTTCCCTCCAACTTTTGGATGGCTGCTTGCATCTTTTCCACATCCAAAGGATAAGGATAGTGGGTGGCATAGTGGCGCATCATGGGGTTCTTGGGACGACCATAATCCACGATGAATTCATAGGTCTTGCTGTGCTTCTTGTAGCGTGAATGAAAGTCAGCCGCTACTTGCTCCACACGGATGAAATCAATATCCTCTGGAGTTTGGGTATCGAGGGCAAAGCGGAGCTTCTCCTCGTCCCGCTCTTGGGGGAGATCAAAATGAATCACCTGCCCAAGAGCATGGACACCGGAATCTGTTCGCCCCGCTCCATGAACGGTAACGGGGGTTCCTTGATTGAGGCGCGTCAAGGTCTTCTCGATTTCCTCTTGCACACTGCGTGCATGCGGTTGGCGTTGAAACCCTGCAAACAAGGTCCCATCATATGAAATGGTTGCTTTGTATCGTGTCATGGTTCTATTTTAGCAAGATATAGAAGGGGTTACAATAGTGAAAAAATCAAACTGTCCGGGTACAGTTTTGCAAACACAAAAAGAGGCTGGGACAAAAGTCCTAGCCTCTCAATTATTTTTGGTTTGTCGAGCAAGACGCAGTGGTTGAGTGGGCTCTACTACGCTGATTTCATCAGCTTTTACAGCCCTACTCAACTATGCGGAGGTGGGACGACGAAATCGAATTCTAACGAATTACCGATTTCTGTCCCACTCTCCTAACTTCGACCTGTTACAAATCTACTAGGTCTTAGTCTCTTTTTTTATTTTTCAAGTCCATTCCTGCTGCCCCTAAGATCGCTCCTAGTAAAGCGAGTCCCAAAGCAGATTCTGCTCCTGTTTCTGGAAGTTGCTTGTTAGAAGATACTGTTTCTGAACGAACCTCTTTTTCCACAGCTGCTGGAATTGGCGTTGGGGTATTTCCTGGTGCAACTGGTTGATCTTTCGAGATCACTTGAGGTGTTGAAGGATCTGGAACCACTTTGTTTACGAGCACGTCTGACTTCACTGGTCGCTTCTACGGAAGGGGTTGTTGGGATCACGACTTCTTTGGTACCGACTTCAACAATTTCTGCAACCGGCTCTGTGGCAACTTCTGTAGCAATCACTTTTCGACTTTGATCAAGTGCCGAAACCTCTACATACTCAAGACCTTGCCCTTTAACCCCAGCCTGGATCACTTTTCGTTCTCCTTTAGCGAGATCTGGATTGCTCCGTTCCACAAGGTCAAAATCAAGTTCTTTTTCTACGATTTCAAGACTTGGTTTGTCTTCCACTAGGGCTTTGACGTCATTTTCAGCCAAGCTACCTACTTGCGTGATTGGCTTGAGCCCCGCAAGGGCTTGAGTCAGAGTGGCCACTTCTTGATCCACCTGATCTTGATGAGCACGGCTCACATTCCAATTCAAGCTATCTAAGACTTTCGCAAGGGCTGCGCGCGATTCTGGTGTGTAAATGTCTAGATCTGTTGGCACCGTAGCAACTGCTTTTCTAAGAGCAGTGAAGTCCGCCTTGAAATAGTCCTTGTTATGGTTGGCAAAAGCTTCCATGAGATCAAAGACATTTTTTTCGATGTATTCTTCACTTGGGGTATCACACCAAACAGCTACCATGCTACCGATCATCGGCAAAGATGTTTCAGGATACGTTGTACTTGGGAGTTGTCTAAATGGAGTAGCAGCTGCATTGGCAATCGCTTTCTCAATATAACCACCACCCGTTTCAGGTGTTCTTCCCAAAACATAGTACCAGTCTCCGTTGGTATTAAGGAATTTATAACCCTTATCTGCCAAATACTGTGGAGATGCGAGGTTATAGCCCCACCATCCTTTAGACCAGTATGAAATCAAGACGTCCTTGTCAAAGGCAACATCATCTTCATCTCCATAATAGAAGCCATCGTTAAAGGCCATTGGCTGCAAGCCTTTTTCACGCGCCATGGCTGCAAGACTATTGGAATACTCCGCAAATTTACCATAGAGGTCATACCACTTGAGGTAGTACCAACCTTGTGCACTGGTAGCGTCATTGGCATATTCATCTGTTCCATAGTTAAAGATCTTAGACTTGTCTTTGAAGTAGTCCATGTACTTGCCAATCAAGGCTTTGGTAAAGTTGACTGCTGCTTCATTGGTCAAATCCATGGTTGTTTTTTTGAAACCGTATCAAAAGCTGGCTTGTGGGTTTTCAATGCCCAATTTTTCCATGGCAACCAACAAAGCATCCATGTGTCCAGGACTATTGACTGCCGCAATCAAGCCGATTCCTTTAGCAGTAGCATAAGCATGGAGTTCATCCATTTCTGCTTGGGTCAAAGCTTGACCATTTGGATCATCGTAATAGGCCTTGGTGCCTTCTAGAATGGCCTTTTTCACATCGTCACTGGCATAGGTTTTGCCATTGGCTTCCACCGTCATATCATCGAGGACGAAGCGCATACCATCGTTTCCGACAAGGAGGTGCAAGTCAGAATAACCCAGCTCACTGGCCTTATCTACGATCCGTTTCAACTGATCCAGCGAGAAGTATTTGCGACCTGCATCGATCGAGATGACCTTCTTCATGGCGAGTTTTTCTGCTGCTTCTTTTGCAGCAACTTCTTTCGCGTAGCTTTCTGTATACACCAAAGCATCTTGAGCCGCTTTAAGATGATCGATCAAGGTTTTGGCCTCTGCTCGAGTCGTGTCTGCTCCTACCCCTTCTAAAGCTTTTTTGGCTGCCGTAAAGGCTACTAGAGATTCCGGTGTATAGTGATCCAAATCAGTTGGAGCTTCTGAAAGAGCTTTTCCGACGACTTCAAGATCTGCAACAAAGTAGTCCGCATTCTTGTCCGCGAAGGCATGCATCAACTTAAAGAGAAGGTCTTTTTTGTAGGTTGCGGATGGTGTATCTGCCCAGGCAGCTACCATCCCACCGATGAAGGGCACCTTAGACCCATCATTTTTTTGAACGACATCAATCGCTGACTTGGAAATTCCTTCGAGACCTTGATCAAGGTTGTACCAACCAGATCCAGCCTTGTCCCGTCCAAGCACATAATACCAAGCATCATTGGTATTAAGAATCTGATGACCTAGTTCAGACAAGAGTTTTGAAGAAGCGACATCATAGCCGTTCCAGCCACCTGTCCAGTAGGAGACAATGATATCCTTGTCAAAAGTACCATAGGAAGTATCGCCATTGTAGTAGATCCCGTCATTAAAGGCCATTGGTTTCATCTTGTGTTTTTTCACAATAGCTGCTAGATCATTAGCATATTGGATGAATTTTTCATAGCCTTTTTCTGGATAGCCTTCACCTGGCCAATGCTTGCTGGCTTGGAGAACCTGCCAACCATGGGCATCTGTGGCATCGTTGGCATATTCATCCAAACCGATATTGAAAATGTCTGTCTTGCCACTGAAATAAGCTGCATATTTGTCTACCAGGGCTTTGGTGAAGTCGATGGCTTTTGGTTGTCCAAATCAACTGTCCGAGCTGATTTCTTTGTACCAAAATAATTAAAGTGAGGGTTTTCGATGCCCAATTGTTCCATGGCTGTCAGAATCGCATCCATGTGACCTGGACTATTAATGGTTGGAATGACACCTACTTTCTTCGATTTGGCGTAGGCCAAAATATCATCCATTTGAGCCTGGGTCAAGGCTGTCCCGTTCGGATCATCGTAATAAGCCTTCGTCCCTTTTTCAACCGCATCTGTCACGGCTTGGCTAGAATAAGAAGTATCTCCCACTTTCAAAGACATATCATCCAGCACAAAGCGCAAGCCGTCATTTCCAACTAGAAGATGCAAGTCTGTATAGCCCGTCTTACTTGCTTCATCAATGATTTCCTTGATTTGGTCTGGTGAGAAGTACTTTCGACCGGCATCAATCGAAACAATCTTTTTCTTGGCTAATTTTTCTTCTTGGTCAGGATCTTTAGCAGGCGTTTCCGTCGCTGCTGTCGTTGGTTGAGTTGTCACATCCGACTCTGCGACAGAACTTGCTTCTTCGCGAATCAAACGGTCAAGATCTGATACCCGCAATTCACGATCAGACAGTGTCGGTTGACTTTGATCGACGATTGGGGCAGGAGCCGTTGGTTTTTCTACTGCTGGCTGAGAAGCTTCCTCATTAAGGGAAATAGTTGACTCACTCTCGTTTGGCTGAGTTGGAACTGTCGTTGTAGGACTTTCAGTAGTCGTCGGCGTATCGGCCGCTACAACATGAGCACCAGCAAAAAATCCTATGAGCACCGAAGCAGCTCCTACTGCATACTTGCGAATCGCATAACGTGGTTGATGTGATTTCATCAGGACCTCCTAAATTGTCATTGTAATCGTTTTCTTAAATTTAGCACGATATCTTAATAAATTCAATGAGGCTTCTCATTATTCTTTAATTAGGAGAGGAAGTTCTTGGATTCGATCCAAAATAAAACGAGCTCCTTACTCAAAAGGAAACTCGTTCATTTTTATAAATCATCTAAAGCATCTTTGACCTTGTCAAAGAACCCTTTTTTCTTTGGGTTGACCTTCAAATCACTTGCTTCCGCAAAGGCTTGAAGGGCTTCTTTTTGCTTGTCATTTAAACCAGTTGGGGTGACGACATTGACGGATACATATTGATCCCCCATAGCACCACCACGTAAGCTTGGAGCCCCTTTTCCACGGAGGCGGAATTTCTTACCGGTTTGGGTTCCTTCAGGAATGACCAAATCGACATCTCCGTGAACAGTTGGCACATGGACCGTATCTCCAAGAGCTACTTGGACAAAGTTCAAGTCTAACTTGTAGTAGATGGTTGAGCCATCTCGTTCGAAGCGATCGCTCGGCTCAACATTGACAACGACATACAAGTCGCCATAAGGTCCACCGTTAAAGCCAGCTTCTCCTTGACCAGCTAAGCGGATTTGTTGACCCGTTTCAACTCCTGCAGGAATCTTGACGTTCACGCTATGAGCTTGTTTTTCATGACCTGTTCCACGACAAGTGCTACATGGATCTTTGATTTCTTGACCACGACCATGACAGACATCACAGGTCACTTGACGGCGCATCATCCCAAGAGGGGTTTGCGTATCCACATTGATGACTCCAGAACCATGACAGCGTCCACAGGTCACTGGACTAGTCCCTGGCTTAGCCCCAGAACCATGACAGGTATGACAGCTAGCTTCCCGATGGTACTTGACTTCTTTTTCCGCACCAAAAATCGCTTCTTCAAACTTGAGATTGACGCGGTATTGGAGGTCATCCCCTTGACGAGGTGCATTTGGATTACGACTTGCACCGCCACCAAAGAAGCTAGAGAAGATATCTTCAAAGCCACCAAAACCAGCACCATCAAAGCCACCAAAACCACCTGCTCCGCCACCGAAGCCACCATTGGCACCTGCAGCACCATATTGGTCATAAGCAGCCCGTTTTTGCTCGTCACTCAAAGTCTCATAAGCTTCTTGAACTTCCTTGTACTTTTCCTCAGCACCAGGATCCTTGTTGATATCTGGGTGATATTTTTTAGATAATTTCCGATAGGCTTTCTTGATCTCATCCTGAGATGCATTCTTTGAAACGCCCAAACGGTCATAAAATTCAGTATTGTTCATAATTCAAGATACAAAGGGCGTCAAACGGACACAGCCAAAATAGGAGTTTTGACGACGGACGCTCGCGTCCTAGAAAAAACTATCTTTTTGGCACCGTCCGTAGCCCGTGTTCAGTTACGAACACTCTTTGTTCCTTTCTATAATTTTCATGTAAATCTTTAGAGGCTGTTTTCTATACTTCGCTTCACTTCATCAAACTCTTGGTCCGATAGAGTAAATATCAAATCCTCTTCAGCATACTCGTTCTGTTCCTTAAAATAGTTGTCCGTATTCTCTGCCAACCCTAAACTTAGAATCACATTTCTTGCAAACTCTTGATGGGCAAAACCGATAGCCGTAATGATCTGTTTATCTTGCACAAGAACTTTCGGTTGGAAATTTTCACGTGGAAGAAATTCGAAATAGTCAAAGAAGTTTTGCCAAATTCCACCTGTAAATTTCGTGTCCTTCAACAGACCTGCTTTCGCTAATAAAAGAGGCGCTGAAGAAATGGCTGCAATGAGGATATCTTGCTCACCAAGATCCCTCAAGAACGAAATCAATTTCTCATCCTGTAGGGCAGGTCCTATATTGACCATTCCTGGCAAAATCACGCAAGAATACTCTTCTATACGGATTTGATCTAGTGTTTTCGTTGGTTGACAGGGCAAGCCATCCTCAGAGACCACCATCGAATGATCTGAAGTGGCATAATCAATCGTAATATCAAAAGACAGAGCTAAAGTACTTGTTAAAGCGGTTATCTCATAAAGAGAAAAATTAGGATAAATGATACAAAGTACTTTTTTCATAGGCAGCATCCTCTATTTTACCGAAAAACAGAGGCTGGGTTGCAACCTCTGGATTTCTTTTTATCATTTACTAGTTAGGCTGAATTGAGTTTCGGCTAAAACTGAGCACGCCCTAACCTCTTGGTGAAAAAGATAAATCTTCCTAGAAACTAGAGTTTCTGCGTCAGATTTCCTATTTTCACTGTGAGGTTTTAACGGGCTTTGCATCTTATTTTTCCGTAAACTCTCCGTCTACGACGTCATCGCCTGCGTTGCCTGTTGCTTGTGCGCCTTCTGCTCCTGCTTGAGCTTGTTGCGCTGCTGCAGCTTGTTCGTAGAGTTTAACAGCCAATGCTTGCGCTTTTTCGTTCAAGGCTTCAAGTTTCGCTTTCATTTCTTCAAGGTTACCTGATTCTTGAGCTTTCTTAAGATCATCAAGTCCTGCTTGAGCTGCGTCACGTTCTGCATCAAAGCCTTTGCCTTCAGTTTCTTTGATAGTCTTTTCAGTCGCAAAGATAGCTTGGTCTACTTCGTTACGAAGGTCAACTTCTTCTTTACGTTTCTTATCTGCTTCAGCGTTTGCTTCTGCGTCTTTCATCATGCGATCGATTTCTTCGTCTGTCAAACCTGAGTTTGATTGAATAACAATGGTTTGTTCTTTTTGAGTTCCAAGGTCTTTCGCCTTAACAGATACGATACCGTTCTTGTCGATGTCGAATGTTACTTCGATTTGTGGGATACCACGAGGTGCAGCTGGGATATCAGTCAATTGGAAGCGTCCAAGAGTCTTGTTATCCGCTGCCATTGGGCGTTCACCTTGAAGAACGTGAATATCAACGGCTGGTTGGTTGTCTGCTGCAGTTGAGAAGACTTGTGATTTAGAAGTTGGAATTGTAGTGTTGCGGTCGATCAATTTTGTGAAGACACCACCCATTGTTTCGATACCAAGTGACAATGGAGTTACGTCAAGAAGGACAACGTCTTTCACATCACCAGTGATCACACCACCTTGGATCGCAGCACCCATGGCAACTACTTCGTCAGGGTTCACTGATTTGTTTGGTTCTTTACCAGTTTCAGCTTTAACTGCTTCAACAACGGCAGGGATACGAGTTGAACCACCGACAAGGATCACTTCGTCGATATCTGACAAGCTCAAACCTGCATCTGAAAGGGCTTGGCGAACTGGAGTTTTCGTACGTTCTACAAGGTCACGAGTCAAATCATCGAATTTCGCACGAGTCAAAGTCATTTCCAAGTGAAGAGGTCCAGCAGCGCCTGCGGTGATGAATGGCAAGCTGATTTGTGTTGAAGTAACACCAGAAAGGTCTTTCTTCGCTTTTTCAGCTGCGTCTTTCAAACGTTGAAGCGCCATCTTGTCTGTTGACAAGTCGATACCATTTTCTTTCTTGAATTCTTCAACCATGTAGTCGATGATTTTTTGGTCAAAGTCGTCACCACCGAGTTTATTATCCCCTGCAGTTGCCAATACATCAAAGACACCATCACCCAATTCAAGGATAGATACGTCGAATGTACCACCACCAAGGTCGAATACCAAGATTTTTTCTTCTTTATCAGTCTTATCCAAACCGTAAGCAAGAGCTGCTGCAGTTGGTTCGTTGACGATACGTTCTACTTCAAGACCAGCGATTTTACCAGCGTCTTTAGTTGCTTGACGTTGGGCATCGTTGAAGTAAGCTGGAACTGTGATAACAGCTTTGGTTACTTTTTCACCAAGGTAATCTTCCGCATAACCTTTCAAGTATTGAAGAATCATAGCTGAGATTTCTTGTGGTGTGTACTCTTTACCGTTTGCAGAAACTTTTTCAGAAGTCCCCATCTTAGATTTGATAGAGATGATGGTATCTGGGTTTGTGACTGCTTGACGTTTTGCAGCGTCACCAACGATGATTTCACCGTTTTTGAATGACACAACAGATGGAGTTGTGCGGTTACCTTCTGGGTTTGCGATAATTTTTGATTCAGTTCCTTCAAGAACTGCTACTGCTGAGTTTGTTGTACCTAAGTCAATACCGATAATTTTAGACATATGTTTTTCTCCTCGTTGTTTTTTCTCTTTTTTTCTTTTTGATATTTCCCTTAAGTGGTGGGGACGTGAGCAACTCCCTTCGGGATTTCATCACTTATTTTTGAGCCTACTGTCTCAAAAATCCCCTGTGTCAGTAGCACAAGCTACTGAAACTTTCACCACGGCGGGAAATATCTTCCTTGCAAGCCTCCGGCTTGCGTCTTATCTTTCTTTCATAGTTTAGTGTCGTTTCGGACAAGGCAACCTAGTTGTAGACTACTACCATAGCCGGTCTTAGGATGCGGTCATGGAGTTTGTAGCCTTTTTGGAAGACTTGTGCGATGGTGTCTGCTGGATGTTCGTCATCTGCAGGTAAGGTTTGGATGGCCATGTGGTAGTTATGGTCAAAGGCTCCGTCCGCTGGAATTTCTTCAATTCCTTCTTCTTTCAGAGCATGTACCAAACTTTCTTGGACCATTTCCAAGCCCTTCTTCACATCATCTGTCAATCCTTCGACGGCAAGGGCGCGTTCGAGGTTGTCCAGTGATGGTAAGATCGCTTTTGCCAAATCTTGGCTACGGTATTTTTGTAATTGTTGACGTTCTTCATTGGCACGGCGCTGAATGTTTTGCATTTCTGCATGAGCACGAAGGTATTTGTTTTCAAATTCCTCGGCACGCGCTTGTGCTTCTTCTAACTCAGAAGGTTGGTTGGACTCCTCTACAACTTCTTCGGTTGTTTGGGCAACTTCCTCTTCTTTCACGTCTTCTTTTTTGATATCTTCTGTCAAGGCATACACCCCTTTCATTTGGTCTTAATTTACTTCATAATGGTTGCTGTTGAGGTAACGGTAGTAGTCCGTCAACTTCATAACCAGTACCCGTCCGATGACATTGACCAGGCTAATCACACGCCTGTAGTCCATCTCTACGGGACCGATCACATGCATGAGGGCCATCCCTCGATAAGGCACTAGGAACTTGTGACTAATCACCGTCACATTTTTCAAGGCCTTTTCTTGGGATTCTGCAACCAGGATCTGGGTCATTTGGTCTTCTGGCATTCCCCCTCGCAACTCCAAGGCTACATGTTGGGGATTATCTAAGAACTGATAGGTCTGAAGATCGGCGTAGGTTAATGATGAAACCTTTCCTTCTACAAAAACCAGTTCTTGAAACAGTTGCGAGAAGACGTAATCAAAGAGATCCAGCACATTGTCTGTCGTCTTGAAATAGCGCTGTACAATCTGTGGAATCTCTGTCCGCAAGCGGTAGTGGATATCCAAGACTGTATTTCCAATGAAGCGTTCTTGAACCAGCTGATGGAAGATTTCCAAGTCACTGGTTAAGAAATTCTTTGGAATGGCAAACTGGACGGTGACGGGCTTTGATTCATCCAAGGTCAGAACTGCTAAGGCATCGTGACTGGATAATGGAACAATCTCAAAACCAGTCAAGCGCTGTCTTGTCGGCTCAACATCCTGAATCACTGCGGTGTAGCCCGTCATTTGGGCTAGTAACTTGGCCGTAGCATCCAAGATATCGTCTAACTTAAAGGCTTCGAAATCAAAGGCTTTCACCACCTGGTAAACATCTTGTTCATCAATCAGCTCTAGATCAAGCGAGTTCTGAACAAAATATTGAAAACCAGCTCGGCTAGGCATCCGGCCACTCGAAGTGTGGGCCTTTTCTAGTAAGCCTTGTTTTTCGAGGGCAGCCATGTCGTTTCGAATGGTCGCACTACTGGATTGAATCACATCTTGTAGCGCTTTTGAACCGACTGGTTCGTGGGTCTTGGTAAAGATATCGACAACAAGATTAAGAATCTCATTTTGACGTTCTGTAACCATGACCTCACCTCTCTTTCGTTTTTAGCACTCTAATTACTCAAGTGCTAAACCATGATTCTATTATACACCCATCCAAAAGAAAGTCAAGAGAAAAATCCAAAAAATTAGCACTCTTTTTTCAAGAGTGCTAAAAATCATTCTTAAGACCTAGAGAAGTGAATCCCCTCCTATTTTCCAGCCTTTTTCAATAGTTGAATATATTCTTCCAATACTAGCTGATGCTTAGCCATATACTGGGCATTTTCTACGCCAACATAACGGAAATGCCAATTCTCAAAATTCACCCCCGTGATGTTGCTCTTCCCATCTGGGTAGCGAAGCACAAAGCCATATTGCGGTGCGATGGCAGCCAGCTGCATGCCCAACTCATCACTTTGACCAGCTTCGACACTCATATCAATCGCAAGCCCCGTCTGGTGCTCACTAGCACCAGGGACCTGCACCTGAGTCTGTACCTGCTTTTCAGCTTCTTCGTGCGAAAGACCGCTAGCCTCTAGTTGCGCAACACGCCCATTATAGAGCTCGGTTTGTTCGGCCACACTTCGATAGCCTGATATCAAAGTTTCTTCTGGGGCAATTTTTCGAGCCGCTTCTAAAAATTGACGAGTTGGTTCTACAATCCGACTATCTACTTTTATAGCATCCACATCTGTCAATTGTGGGTTCAGCTCAGGCTTCACATTGTCACGATTGACCAAGATCAACTGCCAGTCTTTTGTCGAAACGGCTGGTAAATCTGATTTTTCCTCCTTTTTCTTAGAAGAAGAGGGAGTCGTTACAGCTGTTTTTTTAGCCTTCCAAAACAGAAGCCCTGAAAACAAGCTTGGCTTCGCTAAGTAAGCGCCAATTCCCGATCCAAGGACCACAAGAAGAAAGAAACTCAATAGGTAAGGCCACCAATTCTTACGTTTTTTTCTTGCGCGTCTATACCTATTCGTCATGGCCACCCTCTAGAAGTTTTGCTCCAACCTTACGATAGGACATATCCCCAATCTTTTCAATACTGAAAGCACCATCTTCATAAGCCAAAACCGTCACGCTTCCGTTGTCCAAGACCAATTCTTCGACCGCTTTTGGATCGATGAGATAAATCAAGGTCGTAATGGTCATACCATGGCTGACCACAATAGCATTGCCTCCGCCAGCTGCTTCTACCTCTTTTGCGATAGCTTCAAATCCTTCTTTGATCCGACTACTCAAGGTTCCCCAGGATTCAGCCCAACCAGTGGTATCCACTTCAACGATCCCTTCTGCTAACTCCATCAAACTCAACTGATGGAAATCATCGACCTTAAAGACACGGGGTAAAACCCCCATAAAGAGATCGCCATCATAAGCACCGTCAAAACTACCAAAACACCATTCACGGATCCGTTTGTCATAACGATAAGGGATTTTTCCTGTCAGACCGAGCTCTCGAAGAATAATTCCCATGGTTTGAATGGTGCGTCCAGAATCACTCGAAACAGCCTCTTCAAAAGAAAGACCTGCTTCCTTGAGACCGAGACCTAATTCTCGAATTCCTCGCTCTCCTGCTTCTGTCAGTGGAGTGTCTGACCATCCTTGCGCCCGTCCGATGGTATTAAACATGGTTTTTCCATGCCGAGCAATATATAATCTGGTTTTTGTCATTGTATTACCTCCGTAGCATCCCTTTCATTATATCATTTTTTGCAAAAAGAAAGTAGGAAAGCTCTTACAAAAAGAAGCCAGAACAGTAAGCCCCAACATCTTTATACTATTTGTAATTACTTTTCCAAAATCTTCTCTCCGACTTCACGATAGCTGATGTCTCCGATAGTTTTGACCTCAAACTGACCATTCTCATATTCTAATAGAGTTATGCTACCATTTTGAACACCTGGATTCAGTTTGGTTGCTGGATGCAACAGACAAACCAAAGCTCCAATAGTCATACTATGACTAACTACAAGGGCATTGCCTCCGCCATTACCCTCTACTTCTTTTGCGATCGCCTCAAAACCTTCTAGGATCCGTTCTTTCAAAACCTCCCAAGGCTCTGCCCAACCTGCAGTATCTACCTGGTAAATTCCATTCGCTAACTCTTCAAGTGTTAACTTCTTATAATCTTCAACGTCCAATACGCGTGGGACAACACCATGAAAGAGCTCGCCACCATAAGCCCCATCAAAGCTTCCAAAGCACCATTCACGGATCCGCTTATCAAAGCGGTAAGGAATTTGGTCTTTCAATCCCAATTCGTCTAGAACAATTCCCATGGTTTGGATGGCGCGACCTGAGTCACTAGAATACGCTCGAACGAACTCCAAACCAGACTCACGCAAGCCGATCCCTAGAGCCTGAATCCCTCGTTCTCCTTCTGCGGTCAAAGGCGTATCTGACCATCCCTGAGCTCGACCGATTGTATTAAACATTGTTTTTCCATGACGAATAATAAATAATCTTGTTTTAGCCATCTTGTCTCCTTTTACAAGAAAAAAGTCTGAATTTCCTTATCTCAGACTTTTCCATCCTTGTTTCTATTATACTAGATTTCTCTTAGTTTTTAAAGCTATGAACCGGAGCTGGAATTTGACCACCACGGGCAATGAAATCAGCTGAGGAAGCTTTGTTAACCTTCATAACTGGAGCTGATCCAAGAAGCCCTCCGAGTTCTAACATATCGCCTTCTTCGCCATAAGGAATAATCCGGACTGCTGTCGTTTTTTGGTTAATGACCCCGATAGCTGCTTCATCCGCGATCATGGCTGCAATGGTTGTTGCTGGTGTATCTGCTGGGATGGCAATCATATCAAGACCAACTGAGCAGATAGCTGTCATGGCTTCCAATTTTTCTAGGTTGATATGGCCTGATTGGACCGCCGCAATCATCCCCTCGTCTTCTGAGACCGGAATAAAAGCACCTGACAAACCACCGACTTGGTTACAAGCCATAATGCCACCTTTTTTCACTTGGTCATTGAGAAGAGCTAGGGCTGCTGTTGTCCCGTGGGTTCCTACCACTTCAAGCCCCATCGCTTCAAGGACACGGGCTACAGAGTCTCCAATAGCTGGTGTTGGAGCAAGGGACAAGTCAACAATTCCAAACTCAACACCGAGACGTTCACTAGCCATTTGACCAACTAATTGTCCGACACGGGTGATTTTGAAAGCTGTCTTCTTGACCGTTTCAGCCAATACATCAAAGCTAGCGCCTGGAACTTTTTCGATCGCCCGTTGGACGACACCAGGTCCTGAAACCCCAACGTTAATGACAACATCCGCTTCACCGACACCGTGGAAGGCACCAGCCATAAAGGGATTATCTTCTACTGCATTGGCAAAAACTACGAGCTTACCAGGCCCCATTGGATCTGCTTGGGATGCTTCTTTAATGATACGGCCCATATCTCGGACAGCTGTCATATTGATCCCTGTCTTAGTGGAACCAATATTAACAGAAGAGCAGACAAAATCAGTCTCTGCAAGGGCGCGAGGAATGGAATTGATAAGGATTTCATCCCCCTTTTGGTAACCTTTTTGAACCAGAGCTGAGAAGCCACCGATAAAGTTGACCCCAACCTCTTTGGCCGCACGGTCCAGTGCCTTAGCAAAGGGTACATAATCTGTCGCATCTGTTGCAGCTCCGATAATAGAAATCGGAGTGACCGAAACCCGCTTATTCACAATGGGAATGCCAAGTTCTGCCGCAATCTCATCCCCCACAGCTACCAAATCTTTGGCCTTTGTCACAATCTTATTGTAGACTTTCTGCTGCCTTTTCGATATCTGGATCAATACAATCTAGAAGCGAAATCCCCATGGTGATAGTCCGAACATCGAAGTTCTGCTCCTCAATCATGGCAATGGTTTCTGTTACCTGTTTAATGTCCATAAATTCTCAACCCCTATCTTACAAATTGTGCATAGCATCAAAAATCGCTGCGCTTTGGATATTGATTTTTACATGAAGAGACTGACCGAATTCTTCCAACTCTGAACGGAGCTGTGTGAAATCTTTTTTCTCATCTGATGTCACGACTGCCATCATGGTAAAGTATTCATCCAATACGGTTTGAGAGATATCATCGATATTGAGTCCTAATTCTGCTATTTTTGTTGCGACACCCGCTACGATTCCTTTTTGGTCTTTTCCGACGACTGTAATAATTGCTTTCATTTCACTGCTCCATTCTATCTATTTGCTTCCATTGTAGCACATTCCCCTTAAAATGGCCCTTCTCAACTGGGAACATTCGGATATTTTAAACGTGTATAAAAAAATAGAGAGGCTGGGACAAAAGTCCTAGCCTCTTTATTGTTTTTGGATTATCGAGCAAGACGCAGTGGTTGAGTGGACTCTACTACGCTGATTTCATCAGCTTTTACAGCCCTACTCAACTGTGCGGAGGAGAGACGACGAAATCGAATTCTAACGAATTACCGATTTCTGTCCCACTCTCTCTATTTTGACGATTCAGTTTCATCTTTTAAGAGCTCTTTCTTCACGCGCACCGTACTCTCATACTCAGCCCCAGCTAGACGGTCAAACAGAAAGCGACGATTGAGCAAGACGATAGCAAGAGTGAGAATCAGGTACAATAAAACCACAAAGAAGAGCAATAAAATCATGGACAGGGTTAAGAGAGAATTGTCCGTCAAATCGCTATTCAAGAGCGAAATCAAATAGAACAGCCCTTGAGGAATCAGATAGAAATAACCTACTACCAGGATTCCCCGCCAGATGGTGCGAAGCCATTTTTGCTTGTCAAAATGCAAGCGGAATTTCAATAAAGCCATTCCCAAGGTTTTGCCCCGCCACAAGGGAATCAGGCCAAAATAGACAGCCAAAACCGCTACATAAGGAATCATCTCTAAACGCTCGATTACCGCGTAAAGCAAGGATAGCATCACAAAGTCGATCAAGAAAGCAAGACCCATCCGGAAACCAGATACTCTGGTCCCTACTCGGAAAGAATGCTCGTCAATTTCGTCTCGTGTTGGCAGTAACCAAACCAGGAACCAACCAAGCAAGTAGCCTACTCCACCACCAGTGGTATTTTGAATAATATCATCAACATCTGCCAGGCGGTAAGGACCCGGATACAGAAAGTAGAGACCTGATAACTGGGTCAACTCCAAAAAGAGACTAAAGAGGGCTGTCAGAAGAATCGTTTTCTTAAAACCACACTTGAAATAATAGCGTAGATACATCCCAAAAGGAATCAACATTAGGACATTAAAAGCTGGTACATAAAAAGTTGGATGCTTGATAGCCTGAAGCCAAGTACCAGTCTGCGCTAAATCAAAGGGGCTCTCCTTGAAAAAATCCACCACAAAAGCAAAGGGATGGAGATTGACCATTTCCGAGTAGCTGGTATGAATCTTACTTGGATCCGGCAGAGGCAAGATCACTAAGAGATAGACCGTCATCAAGTAAAGCATAAAAGAATAGAAAATCAGCACCCGCAATTTATTGACCGAGCCATATTTTCGATAATTCAAAATCATGTAGGGCAAGGTCAGCAAAAATGCCAGGAAAGGAAAGAGCTGAACAGCTGTTTTGATCGTAGAGATATACCCCATTGTGTCTCCTTTTTACCGTTATAAAATCACCCTTTGCACAATGACAAAAGGTGATTTCTTCATTGATATAGAATATTATACGGCCTGGTAGAGGAAGAGTCAAGGAAGTACGATGAAAACCTCACTGAGGAGCCGTCTTAATAGTTAGCTCCTCCTCTTCAAGCCTTTACTTCCGATAAAGACCAACAGATAACTAACAATCCCTGAAAGATGCAATAGCGTTGAGATCCATCCGGTGATTGCTGGTAAGAGCATGAGGCCAGATAGAAAAATTAAGAATAGATAAAACAGTTTTACGGTGCGTGAAAATTCTTTCCACACGTTTGGCAGGAGCATAATCCCTCCGGTCACAAAGGCGTATCCTACAGCAGAGATCCCTGTTGCCTGAATGTCTTGCTCCTGGGTTAAAAGGTGAAAAACGATGGAAGAGAGGACTGTCGCCGTTACAAAAACGATCAAGACTTGTCTGGATCCTATTTTTCTTTCTAGCAGTCCTCCGAAGGGAAGGATCATGAGTCCATTTAACAACAAATGGACCCATAAAAACCAGATAGGTGCTCCTTTACTACCGTGCATCAGGGTTCCACTGACATATTGCCAACCATAGACCGGCTTCGAATGAAAAGCCAACAGGTCATACATAGCATCCCCAAAAAAGGAAGTCAACAGGCCGAGCAATAAACAAGTTAAAGACAAAGTACTGACAACGGGGTAGGTTTTGAGGATTCTTTTCATGTTCATCTTCTCTTTTTCAAAAAACAACTGTGCCATCTATCCACTTACGACCATTATACCATTTATTTCATTGGAGACAGAAAAGTTTTTGCTTCTTTCGTTTCAAATCTTTGCTGGAAAAACGAAATATCGTGACCTATTAGTCGATCATTATTCGTGACCAGAAAGCGATCCTGCTTTTTTTCCGTAGCAAAAATTTGACTATCAATTTCAAAAAGAATATACTCATTCTAATCTGAAACGAATATTTTTCATTTTTTAAAATCAACTGTATTGCATTCAGAGAAATAAACGACTAACTTCATGGAGGTGACGCTATGTCATTAGAAGAAAAATTGAACCAAGCAAAAGGCTCTGTTAAAGAAGGCTTCGGTAAATTAACCGGCGATAAAAAAACAGAAGCTGAAGGCACTGCTGAAAAAGTTGCTTCAAAAGCAAAAGAAGTTGCTGAAGATGCAAAAGAAGTTGTTGAAGGAGCTATCAAGGGCGTTAAAAATATCTTTCATAAAGACGACAACTAAGCCTTAACATCCTAGACCCATCCTATATTCTTCAGTCGCATTTGACTGTAGAAGATAGGGTGGTTTTTTATTTGCTTCAAATTCAGTTATGCAAAAAGAACACCCCGAAGGGTGCTCATTGTAATGATTAGCATTCTTTTAAAAGAACGTTTACTAAAGCTACTTTACAAACTTTTTAGAATTTTATGTTTAGCTCTATCTTGGAATGAAATTTATTTTGATTGATTCATTCCTTTCAACATCGTCACCTACATTTGCGACACGATTCATAGAAATCCCTGTTATTTAAAGTAACGTTTTTGTTTTTTTCTTAATTGTGCAATATTGATGTAGAGATGGATGACAGCAGTTATAAGGGCAGCAACTAACTGTACTTCTCCAAGAATAATGGATAGGGCAAACAAGATGATATAGACAGATGGTAAGATTAGCTGATTGAGTTTGAACAAGATTAAATAAGCCTCTTCCATTTCCGCTTGTTTCTCTCCCTCGTCATAGGTTTCTAGATAATCTAATACCTCTTTTGGTGTGGCTAAAATAGAGAGTTGGTAATTACGAATTTTGCTCGTTGTTTTGATGCAGAAACTTCCAACAAGAATGGTTAATACTGCTAAGAGAAAAGCTGATATCGGTAAATCGTGGCTAGGCAACACTGTAAGCAAGCTAAAAAGCATACTAACTTGCAAAACATTGTAAGCAACTGTCCCATAATCTAGAGAGCGATACATCTTAATATAAGCTAGCTCGTTTAATTCATCATCTTCTTCTGCTAGGTAGCTAGCATAAACTTTCCTACTATTCATGATAAAATAGAGAGCTACTATTGTCGATAGTATTCCCAGACAGAAAAAGATGGTCGTCAAAATAAACTGTACTTGCTCTTGAGAAATTTTTAAATGAAGATTCGTGAAGGCAGTACCAAACATTCCTATTAAAATACCCAACAATAAACTTCCTAGTAATAATAATAAATGTTTCTTTTTCATTTTCTATCTTCTTTCTAAAATAAACCTAGCAGTCCTTGAACCAGAGCATGCCCAAATCCAAAAGTAGCCGTTAAAACTTGATCACCAAAATTATTCAGGAGAATGGCAACTATATAGAAAAATAGAATCTTGTACCCTGATTTTTTGATGACTACTTCAAGAGATTCATTTCCCATCCAGCCAGCTAAAAGAGCATAGCTTATAACGGTGAGAAGACTAATTTCTATCGAAGATAGAAAAAGCAAACAAGCCAGTGCACGAATCATCAGAGGGTCTATATTGAAATAATTAGCTATACCGGCACAAACCCCTGCAATTTCTTTGTGTTCGGTATCTACTTGAAAATCTGCCAAAAACTCTTTCATAATCTTACTCCTTTTATACTTTTTCTCTTTCTTTTACTTTCTTTTCTATCCGCTCAAATACTAAACTAAAAATCAAGCTACTCCAGAAAAAATAATTACTGTCTAAAATGTGAAACCATCCCAGCAAGGTCCCGATCATCATCGAAACATTTGCTAGAAAGGCAATGATACAAAGATAATAAATTACTCTATATTTGTTCATGATTCTTCCTCCTCTAAGCGAAATACCGACTCTACTGGCTCATGAAATATCTGAGAGATTTTCAAGGCAATAATAATAGAGGGGGTATACTCATCACGCTCTAGCAAACTAATAGTCTGCCTTGATATACCTGCTAGCTTTGCAAGCTCGGTTTGGTTTAAACCATCACGAGCGCGAAGCTCTTTTAAACGATTTTTTAGCTTCATATTTACCATTGTCTATCAAATTCAACCACTTGGCTTAGATAGCCTAAAAACGGTAGAATTTGATTTTTCCTCCTTTGTTATTATATAAGATATTATTACCGATATCCTCATAGTTTCTCCGTTCAAAGTCTTATTTCTTTAACTTGATTACATTGTAACATATCTTTTTTTATTTTTTTGACAATGATATTAGTCAAAAAAATATCATTATTTTTGTCATTTTTGTAAATGATTTAGGTCAAAAACTCTTATCCTGAATAAGAATTGATTTGATATTTTTCTAAATAGAGCTGAAATTGATACTTAAAATCAAAAAATAACGGGGTGACTTTGTATTTTTGAAACAAAAAAAGACATCCAAGAGAATACTCTTGAATGTCTGTAAACGTTGAGAGTATCGAGTTGATTAAGGTTTTGAGTGCAGTGGTTACCATCCAATCAAACATCGCTTCGCTTGTTTTCTTGGGGCAACTGTGCATAGCATATCACTACGCGACTAAAGTCGCTAGAGCTATCCTAATTACGCACCGCCAGTTCTCATAGATAAAAACACCTTGCAAGATGCAAAGTGTTTTCGTTTGTATTCTGCTGTCCAGCAACGAATTAACGTTTAGAGAACTGGTTTGACACAGTTGGATTTCAGGTACTTTCAGTTTAGCTTTATATCAACCATCATCAAAATCCAACTATTTTCTTATTTTAAAAAATATGAATAAGTTTGATTGAATGAGGGAATTTCTTTAAATTTTTTCTTAGCACCTATAAGTTAATAATACTATTCTTTAAATTATAGTTTATAATTATCTGATGTTTCAATGACCACAAAACAAAGTACAGCGAATCACTTCCTTTAGTCAAACATATAACTGAACAACATTGTTTATCTTCCTGCACTTTCATATTTTTTTCAATCCTTTTTCTAAAAAAATTGTACGACTGATAATAATCAAAAAAACTGTAAAAACTATTTGATAGAAAAAAATAGGTTCAATGTATCTTTCCCTAAAAAAATATTAATACTGCAGGATTGGCAATTAATAAATTGGGAACAAATAACATAGTGATCAATCTGTTAATACCTGTAAAAAAATATTATATGGATACTTAGAAATTCCAATATAATTCAAAAAAATACATCTACTTTTTGAAAATTTAGTTGGGAACCAAAATGAACTAATCGTTATTAGAAACCAAATTGAATAATATATAATACAACCACACATTAAAGAAAGGATATAAAATAATATTTTTTTAATGAATTTAAATGTACATTTAAATTTCCATAACTTATAAAAAAATGATCGCAAGACCAAAAAAAAGTATTCACGAATTGAACTAAATTAAATGATCTAAAAAAATATAGAACAACTGAGTATCAAACGGCCTCAATAAAATTTGATCCAAGTTACCACTCAAAAATATCTGATTCTAAAAATTCCCATACTTCTAATTAACAATCCCATCATAACTCCATCTACAATAGTGTAGGAACCTACCAAAAAAATAAAAATTTGATAATAGTCCCAACCATTAAAAAGAGTCTATGTTTAAGAAAAATCAATCTAAAAAAATACAATAGGTAAACCAATCCACAGTATCGACGAAAAATAGACCACAAAAAGAAGTCAAAATGAAAATTCATATCAGATTTAAAAACCAAAAATGAAGTAGCCTAAAAATTACTTTTTATTCTAAACATTTTATCCTCCCACATTTGAGAAGTGCTCCACTCCTTTTTCTCAATATGAATCTTGATATAATATAAAAAAATGATGCACCAAATCAATTGAATACAAATAATTCTCAAATAGTCTATTAATTTATATGTATCATTACTAAACATCTGAAGCGGTTCATATACTAAGTATTTAAAAGGTAATACATCTAAAAACAGACGAAAATTATTTGAAAAAAACTTAAAAGGCAATAATATTCCTGATAAAAAAACTGAATTACTATTTCTTTTAACAGTAAGGACAAAAAAATATTTTCTAACCAAAAAAAGAAAGCATACCTACACAACATGATATTAAAAACCATAGAACCATAGATAGAATAATTGCAATACTTCCTAAAATAAGAATTTCAATGGTTAATAACTCATTCTTGTAATAAACACTGGAGAATAAAAATGACAGGAATGATGATAAATAATAAATGAGCAAGCCTATCTCCAAGCATTTTACAAAAAAATAATACTTATAAAAAGTAACAGGTTTTATTAATATGCTAAAAAAAATTTCCTGAATGAACATCGTCATTGATTTCCCAATCAACTGGATAAAAAAACAAAAATATGAAAAAAATTATAGTCCCCAAATAGTATTGAACCATTGAGGTAAAAATCATATCCTGCTATATTTATCTGGTTACTCTGATATATATACGTCCATAAAAAAATACTGATATCATAATTTGTATACTTGCCTGTAACATTAACAATAGTACACTTGATTTATAGTTCAAAAATAGATCGAAATGATATCAGAATAATAGACATTTCTTTTTTTCAATTGTGCTCCTTTTTTTGTAAAAATAGTTTTTGTAAAAATAATTTCTTCTAAAGAAAGATTTGATATTTCAAAATCTTCTATATCTACAAGCTTATTGATTGATTCTAATGTCTCAAAGACAAAATCTCTAGGTATTTTTTTAGTATACATTCCGATTTTTGTTTGAGAAATGACTACTACTCCTTTAACAGAGCATAACTCTGGTACCAAATCTAATGTCATTTTTTTATCTTTAAATATTTAAAAATCAGAAAAATTTAGATAAAATAACATCCATTGACTCCTGCAAAAATAATTTTTTTCCTTTGTCAATGACGATTAATTCGTCACAAACAGACGAAATATCATCCATATCATGACTCGTTAAAATAATAGTAGTATGACATTCTTCATTCATTTTCTTTAAAAAAATGTTCTGATATCTTTTTTTAGACTGTATATCTAACCCTATAGTAGGCTCGTCTAAAAAAATAATATTTCCGGACTTGTTAAAGATGCCGCGATAAACTCCATTTTCATTTTTTTGTCCAAGAGAGGGTCCGGACCTGCTGGTAAAGCTGATCTTTTACATTCAACAAATTGCTTAATTCCTGAATTCGTTCTTGTAAAATCGCCGGTTCTACCTCATATAAAGTACCAATCAATTGAAAATAATCCATAGCCGAAACATCTTGAAATAACTGTAATTTATTTCCTACTACTATTGAAATTTTTTTCTAAAATTTATACTTCTTTTTAAATGGAATTTCTCCATTCACTTCTAATTTTTCCGGAACTAGGATAAAGAGTCCCAGTCAACATTTTTAATCGTTGTGGATTTACCAGCTCCATTACTCCCAATAAAGCCAACTATACTCCCTCTCTTAATCGTAAAACTAATATCTTGAACAGCTCGAATCGTTATTTGATTACGTTTCAAAAAAATCTCTTGATAAATGGGAGTCTTGAATCAAAATTATAAAAAAATTTTTTTAGATAAATTCTGAGCATTAATAACTATTTCACTCATATATCTCTCCTTTCGATAAAATATATTTACTTGTACTTTTTTTCCATACTTTACCAAAATGCTAAAGATTGAGCTAAAATCTTCGGGATGGGTAAAATAATATTTGTCTTTAAAAAGTTTCTCAAAAACCTTCAAGGCGATTATTGAAATCATTAAATTTTTGTATTGTCTAGCTGGTTGAATGTCTCTTTAATATCCATAAACTTTCTCCGTGATTCTTTATTTCACTTTATAAATAGAAGAGTGTCTATATATTTATAGATCCTCAAGAACTTGCATTTTATCAAGTATAAGTAGAATAGTATGTAAGGGTTTACATTTTTCATATTATATGATTATTTAAGGAATCCGTCAATTTTCCACATTATTATATGACAAAATGTATTTTTTTAAAAAAATGCAAAAAAATCTATGAGCAAGATGTTTGACTTCCTTTTTTTAAAGTATATATACTTATATTAACCTTAGAAAAGAAAAAAATGTTTGAACAGATATTCAATAATAATTACTTTTTTTAAAATTAAAATTCGAACTTTAAATTTTTATCTTTTTTTATATTATTGAGTAACCTAAATTGCCCAATTTGTAAAATTTAGCTAGACAAAAAAAGACATCCAAGAGAAATTTCTTAAATGTCTGTAAACGTTGATATAAGCGTGTTGATTAACGTTTTGATAATTGTGATGCTTTACGAGCTTTTCTTAAGACCTGGTTTGGAAAGATTTTTTTCTTTGAATAAATTTCAAAAAGCTTGTAATATCAATGTTTCCACAAGTTTTCAAAACTCAAAATTTCATCCAATTCCAACTAATTTCATCTGAATGATGTGAACTTTATCCTAAAAAAATACACGAATTGAGCTGATAAATACTAAAAGTTCACACCATTAGTTAAATTATTTTTTTGTTACATACATTTTTTTAGATGATAGACCTCCTAATGTATTTCTTATAGCATTTGAGCAAACCTCCGTTATCAGAAAACAACCAGAAAGAAAAAAACCGCAAAATTAATATTTTTCTTTCTGGTTGTTTTTTTATAAATTGAATTTGCAGTAAAATACTTTACTCATTTACACTATCCCTTTCTTCTATGTACTTTCTTTCATCTAAAGAAAAATCTCGTATTCATCAATTTTATTTTGTTATAGGTAAGAAAGAAGAACAAACAAGAAAAACACGGCATAAAAACCTATTCAGTTCATCGTTCTCAGTCCTTGTCTGCCTCAATTTCTTTTACGAGGTCATCTTGTGAATCTTTTTCAGAGAGTTTTTGATCGATATACTGGTTAATGGTTTCGTAAAGTTCTTTATTCGAATTATGGACTTGATTGACTTTCAATTGAACAGATTGAATACCGTAAGAGGCCTGCTTTTGGCGAATGGTTTCTAATTCTTCTTCTGAAATCGGATCTCCAACAACTGTCAAGACTAATTCATTGTTACTTGACTTGTAGACTTGATTAATGACCGTATGATTGGCGAACTCTTTTCCTACAAACTGTTTGATCCCTTCTTTTCGTGCTTGATCCATCGTCAGAGTGACTGCTGAATAGCTGGCTGGAAGAACCAATAATACAATCAAGGATATCAGCCCAATTCTCATTTTAATGTTTAGCTCTTTAAATGAACTTAAGGGAGATTTTCTCATCAAAATTCTTGTTCCAACAATGTTAGCTAGCATGATAAAGACACAGTTAATCAAGAAAAGATAGAGAGCCCCCCAAAAAAATCGTACATTTCCATTAGCTAAGCCATAGCCTGCAGTACAGATAGGTGGCATCAGAGCTGTTGCAATGGCTACTCCAGGCACGATATTGTTTGCTTCTTTTTTCCTTGAACCAATTACACCTGCAATCCCACCAGCAATAGCAATGAGAACATCCCAAATGGTTGGAGAAGTTCGGGCAATCAACTCGCTACTTGCATAAGATAAGGGAGAAATCCAGAAATACAGAGTCGAGACAAGCAAACTGACCAATACTTGAGTAAATAAAACCTCTAGAGATTGCTTGATTAAACGCGTATCAAAAATAGCTAAACCGAATCCCAGTCCAACAATCGATGTCATAAGAGGGGAAATCAGCATGGCTCCAATAATGACAGCTATTGAATTCATATTTAGACCTATAGAGGCAATAAAAATCGCACACATCAAAATCACTGTATCTCTTAATCGAACATGAAGGTCATCATATAGTTTCTCGCGGAATTCACGTGTTGAATAGTTTCCGGACATTGGTTACTCCTTTTATTTCATATAATCTTGTTTCTGCATGGATGATGGTAGAGAGCCTTCTGTCCAAACTGACATGTTTTTAATTCTTACCTGTGATTCTTTTGAACATTATCTTTTAACTATCCATCAGTCCATCCTTGACATTATATCAAAAATTTTACAGTCTTTCTCTGAAGAAATCAATTAATTTAAAAGATAGAGAAAGGAAGTAATTTTTGTATCCTTATCCGAAGAAGAAGAAAAACGATATCTCCTCTGAAAATAGATACCGTTTTAATGTTTAAACATGATGAGTATGTTTTACAATCCATTGCTCCATTTTTATTTGCAACCAGAAGCCATAGATTCCAAACGTGATGATGGTTAGAAGAAATCACTTAATCGAGTTACCGAACAGTTGTGCTCCAGTCCCGTCAAAGTACAGACGTTGACCATCCATTACCGTATGTTTGGTTTTCCAATTTTGCATCATGCAAACCGCCCAAGCTGTTGCGATCCCCAAGGTAAGTCCGCAAATTACGGCTGCTAAGATAGAGTATCCAATATAATCTAGGACTCCTCCGTCAAAATAACTTTCTTTCATTTTTGCCTCCTTTATTTTTGACTATATTCTAGTCGTTTGCTAGTATAACATTTTTTACATTTGGACAATTCAAGGAGAGAACAAATCTTGTCCTCTCCAGAGTATGACTTTTTGGTAACCCACTACAGTTGACAAAGAGCCTGAATTTGATGTGAAAAGTGGTGTGAATTTTGTTAAAAATCATCAAAAAAAACACTCCATGGTGTGAACCATGAAGTGTTGTAAATGCTGTATTGTAGACGTTTCTTAACGTTTTGAGAACTGGCTAGCTTTACGAGCTTTTTTCAAGCCTGGTTTCTTACGTTCAACTTTACGTGAGTCACGTGTAAGAAGTCCTGCGCGTTTCAATGAATCGCGGAAGTCTGGGTCTACTTGAAGAAGGGCACGAGCGATACCGTGACGGATAGCTCCTGCTTGACCAGCGTATCCACCACCTACAACGTTAACGAAAACGTCGTATGAACCTACAGTTGAAGTAACTGCGAATGGTTGGTTGATGACCAAACGAAGGTCAGCGTGTGGGATGTACTCTTCAACATCTTTTTTGTTAACAGTGATTTTACCAGTTCCTGGAACAAGGCGAACGCGTGCAACAGCGTTTTTACGACGTCCAGTACCTGCATATTGTGCTTGTGACATACTTTATTGTTCCTTTCCTTAGATAAGTCCTGAAATATCAAGAACTTCTGGTTGTTGTGCAGCGTGAGTGTGCTCAGCTCCAACGAATACTTTCAATTTCATACCTTGAGCGCGGCCAAGAGTATTGTGTGGAAGCATACCTTTAACTGATTTCTCGATCAAACGTACTGCATTTTTAGAACGAAGTTCGCCAGCAGAGATTGATTTCAATCCACCTGGGTGGTTTGAGTGAGTGTAGTAGATCTTATCAGTTGCTTTTTTTACCAGTCAATTTAACTTTTTTTCAGCATTGATAACGATTACGAAGTCACCTGTATCAGTGTGAGGTGTGAATGTTGGTTTGTTTTTTCCGCGAAGCACGCTAGCAACAACTGCTGAAAGGCGTCCAAGAGGTACATCAGTTGCGTCAACAACGTACCATTTGCGTTCTACTTGGCCTAGTTTAGCCATGAATGTAGTTTTGTTCATGATTTCTCCTATATGAATGTCGTTTTTGTTTACAGGGCGGATGTTCCGGTCCGCGAGTTATTTGAAAGGTTCCGGGGCCTTACAAATGGGGTAAACAATACCGCCTACTATTGTATCAAAATTCTAAGATAAAAGTCAACCGATTTGGAAAATTATTTGCGATTTTCTTTTCCAATGACAAATCCGATCAAGGAATTCGGGCCGACGTGGGCTGAAATAACCGGTCCAAGGGGCATCACAAGGACTTCATCAATCCCTTCAAGCGCAAGCATTTCTTGCTTCAGTGCTTCTGCTCCTTCTAGATCGTTGGTATAAGAGACTAAAGCTGTACCTTCACCAATATCTGCTTTGATCAGCTCCAGTAGTTCTCGCATAGCTTTTTTGCGTCCACGAACTTTCGTAATTGGCACTAATTTCCCTTCCGCATCAATCCAGAGAATGGGTTTGATGCTGGCCAAACTTCCCATGATCGCGGCACTTTTTGAGAGACGGCCTCCACGCATGAGGTGGTAGAGATCATCGACGAGGAAATAAGTCCGCAGTCTTGGCGCTAGGTCCATGATCTCTTCCTTGGCTTCTGCTAATGAACGGCCTGCATCACGCGCAGCTACTGCCCGCATGACCAGATATCCCTCTCCAATCCCAGCCGCCTTCGGATCGACAATCTCGATCACGGCTTCCGGGTAGTCTTCTAAAACCAGGTCTCGTGCCATGATTGCACTCTGATAAGTCCCAGATAAGACCGATGAAAAGGCTACATAAAGCAGGGCTTTTCCTTCTTTGGCAAATTGTTCAAAGGTTTCCTGAAATTGGCCCACATTGACCTGACTGGTTGTCGGTTTAGCTCCATTTTTCATGGCTTCTAAAAGCTCAGGGCTGGTCAATTGACCTTCGCCAACTGTCTGGTAAACCGTCCCATCTAACTCAATGGTCAACCCAAGAATGGTCACCTGGTGTTCCTTGGCCCAGTTCTGATCTAAATCTGCGGTCGAATCTGTCAAAATAGCAAATGTCATTACTTGTCTCCCATCATTTCTTGTAATTTTCGCAATACTTCGTGATCGAGTGGTCGCATGGGTGGTTTTTGATCGTTGACCACTCGCTGCGCCTGATTGAGGTTTCCTTTGACGACTGCGACCCGTTTTTCTAACTCTCTAGCGGATACCCGAAGGGCCCCTTGAGCAAAGACAGTCCATTGCTCATTTAAGTCACTGGTTGCGACCGATACTTGGTGGAGGGGCGAATTGAGCTCTGCCGCCAAGCGCTCGATATAGTCATCTGCCGTCTCATCCTCACCGGTAAAGACCACCTGAACATTGAACTCCTCATAGTCTGCCGCACTCCTGGCATATACTGGGCATCAAAGACACAGATGACTTCGATCCCTTCAAAGCTAGCATAGTGGCTCAGTTTTTGCAGGAGGATATTGCGGGTTGCATCGAGCTCACTTTTTTGAAAGAGCTGGCGGGTCTCCTGCCAAAAGGCAATCATATTATAGCCGTCAACCAATAAGATTTTTCGTTTCATATCATTGCCTTTCTAGGATTATAGTCGATTGCGAAAGACCTCATACATAAGGATGGCTGCTGCCACACTGGCATTGAGGCTTTGCACATGACCATTCATGGGAATGGTGATCATCTCATCGACTTGTTTTTTGATGTTGGCTGAGATCCCTTTTCCTTCATTGCCAATGATCAAGGCTAACTTACCAGCCGTATTCCATTGATGAGATGGCGTGCCGTTCATGTCGGTCCCAAAGATCCAGAAGCCTTCTTCCTTGAGCTTGTCTAAGGTTTGGCTAAGATTGGTCACACGCGCAATGGGAATGTGTTCTACAGCTCCGGTAGAAGTTTTTGACACCACTGGGGTTACCCCAACCGCTCGGTGCTTAGGAATGATGACTCCTGAGACATTGGTCGCATCAGCTGTCCGCAAGATGGATCCAAGATTGTGCGGATCTGTTAAGCCATCGAGAATCAACAAAAGAGGGTTCTCTTCTTGGGCTGTCTGTTTCAGAATCGCTGCCAAGTCTGTGTAAGCAAAGGCTGCCACACGAAGAACGAAGCCTTGGTGAACAGCTCCTTCCGTCATTTCCTGCAGGGTTTTCTTGGCGTCCAAGAAATCGACACTTTTTTCTCAGCTGCTAAGGCCTTGATTTTGTCGACATTTTTTCCTCGGAGGTCTTCTTGAATATATAATTTATTGCCTGTATTGGCTTGTAAAGCCTCGGTGACTGCGTGGACACCGTATACGATATCGTTATTTTCCATAGAACTAGTATACCACAAGAAAGGAGGAAGAGGCCAATTCATGATATAATGAAATCAAATCTATCTCAATGAACGAACCAAACTAGAAAGGAAGCCATGCCTCTTTTTCAACGAACCATCAAGCTCACCTTGGCCACCTGTTTAGCAGCAGCCCTTGCTTATGCTCTGGGCTTGACCTATGCCATCTCAGCTGGCGTCATTGCCATCTTGAGTATCTCTGATACGCGTCGCAGCACCATCAAGCAGGCCTACCAGCGCTTTATGTCAACCTTGCTGGCCCTTGCTATCGGAAGTCTCACCTTTTCCTTTTTAGGGTTCAACCTCTGGGCATTGGGTGTCTTTATCGCTCTCTATGTTCCTTGTGCCTTTCTATTGGGCTGGCAGATCGGCATCACGCCTAGTACGGTGCTGGTCACCCATCTCTTGATTGAGCAGTCTACTTCCTGGGGACTCTTGCTCAATGAACTTGCTCTCTTTTTAATTGGAACCAGCTTTGCCTTGCTGGCCAATCTCTATATGCCTTCGAATCAGGCGGCGATCGATCATTACCATGATGTTGTTGAAGACCAACTGAAAAAGATCCTTGGTCGTTTTGCGGAATTTCTTGGTAAAGGGGATGGTCGCAATGATGCTCGCTTGATTAAGGAGTTGGATGGTATCCTAAAGGACGCTTTAAATCTAGTTTATCTAGACCATTCCAACCACCTCTTTCACCAAACAAACTACCATATTCACTACTTCGAAATGCGCAAGCGACAAAACGATATCCTGCGAGATATGGCAGAAAACGTCAACCGCTGTCAGTTGGCGGCGAGTGAAAGTATGATCCTTGCTCAACTTTTTAAGAAGACGGCTCAACAGTTAAGTCAGGAAAATCCTGCCCAAGATCTTCTAGATGATATTACTCAGTATTTGGCGATCTTCCGCGAACGCCCTCTTCCTAAGACTCGTGAGGAATTTGAAACACGCGCTACCTTACTCCAACTTTTAAGAGACTTAGAAAATTTCATCCAGATCAAGGTTGATTTTTACCAACAATTTCATAAAGTTAACGAATAAATAGGGGAGACTGTTCGAGGAAGCAATTACCCTATCATCTGTTTTTCAAATGTCATTTCAAGAGGCTGGATTTTTATCCACCCTCTTTTTTGCACATGTATTGTAAACGTTTTCTTTTAATGATATACTGGAACTGTAATAACATTTTTAAGGAGGGTCTTCTATATGAAGTCTTCGTATAAGAAACATTTGTACACTACAACACTCAGTCTCTCAGCGGCTGTCTTGCTTTCCGTTATTGGGCATGGCCAAGCTTCAGCCGATAGCTTAGAAAGGCCTCAAACAGAACCGAGCACAGTCCTTGAAGCGACACCTACTTCTGAGCAACCTGTGACAGCCGAGACGACCAGTTCGGCTACAGCCACAGAAGTAACTCCTGCTAGTCCTGCAGAAACCGCAGCGACTTCTGATGTGACTTCTACTACAGAAGTTGCGCCAACCGCTAGTCCAAGCACTAACCGTGCTACAACGACCGCAGACCAAGCGACACGATTGGCAGATAGCACCATTTATCTCTCTGAAAAGAGTACGATTGATGACAAAGTCCAAGAAAAAGCTCAAGCTGCTGGCAAGATCAGCTGGACCTTAGACAATAAGCCTCTCTCTGAGTGGAAAACCTGGGATATGGAGACAGGAACACTGAGCAAGGATCCATTCCTTACCATCACAGAGACCGCAAACGGAAATGATTTAGATCTCCACATTGACGTGCAGGATCTCTTTGGTGAAGATCTCAGTCTTCGTAGCCCAAATAATATTCGCCGGACTTACCGCAACTACATCGGCAATCATGAGCTGGTCGGAACCAATGCAGACTTAGGGATCACCATCAATAAGACCCTTGTTTTTCGACCTTATCAGGACTACCATACACATGAAGAAATGCTGGCTGCCATCGAAAAATCCAAGGAAGAAGCGGAACCCGATCGTTTAGTGCAGCTGGAAACCCTTGGCAAGAGTGCCCAAGGACGGGATATGAAGATGGGGATCGTGAGCAAGGACCAAGCCAGCATCGATCACTACCTGTCTAGTACCAACCCTACAGCTTTGACTAAGCCAAGCGAAATGCTGGCCGCACTAAAAGACAAAACCTTGGATTACAAATTACCTGTCTTAGTCCACAACACCCACGCGGATGAACAACCAGGCATTGATATCATCACAGGCCTCTTCAATACTTTTGCGACCAAGGAAAAGGTGACCTTTAACACCACCGATGAAGCTGGAAATGCTAAAACAGTCACGCTAGATATTCCAACCTTGCTCAATAAATTCATCTTCTTATTTGACTTTCACGGAAAACCCAGATGGGGATGATCTCAACCTGCGGGCCCTAGCAAACGGGCCTCGATCCAAACCGGGATGCCAGCTACCAAACCAACCCTGAAGTTCGTACGGTTATCCAAATGATCAACAAATGGAATCCGATCGCTCTCTACGACTATCCACGGTTTTGTCAAAGAATTCTTGATCGAACCTGCAACGCCACCACATGATCCGAAACTTTCGAATACGATCTTCTGTCCAGACCTGATGCTAGAAAAATGCCCATCATATGGGACGGGCAGGAGTTGCCAATTCTAAATACAACAGTTACATCATTCCAAAAACTGGATTGGGGCGATGGCTGGGATGACTCCTTCTCTGGCTATACAGGGTGTTTATGCTGTCTACCATGGTATCTTAGGGCCATACCATCGAAATTCCAGAATCTAACCAAGAGTCCTATAATGCTGGGTCGCAATGCTGTCCTAGGCGGAATTGACTTCCTCAGCCAAGATCCGGACCGTCTCCTTGAGATGCGTCTCAACTTCTACCTGCGCGGTCTCAATAAAGACCGAAGATCCAAAAAGCAGAGAAATGAACTGGTCGGGACCCAAACTGGTGAAATTGTTGGTCGTGTGAAAGAAACGGTCGTCCGAAATTCTTCCCAGACTACTATGTCATCCCAATGAGCCTCGACAAAGGACAACGATGCCCAAGAAGCCTTCAATATGATTGACTACTTCAAACGCAATGGTGTCCTCGTCAAAGAACTCAAAGAAGATATTGGTAACTATAGAAAAAGGGAGACCTGAGTCATTGACATGTCTCAAGCTAAACGTGGGCTATGCCAACCATATCCTCTACAAAGGGCTCTAACGAATCTGCCTGGGCTGCCATGTATGCAGAGCTGCTCGTCAACTTCCCAGATATGAGAGGGTTCAAGTCCGAACCTGTCTTTTAAAGGATGGTCTTTTCAGCTGGAAAAACTTGGAGAAGTCACCACCACTCGCGCCACTCAGAACCTCTGAGATCGATCCTAAAAGCGCCTTACTACGTGATCGCCAAATACCTCAGCCAGTGCCGTTAAAGCTGTTAAACCAGGCGATTTCACAAGGAATATCCGTCTACCTAACAGATGATGGCTACATCGTTGACCGCGATACCTTTTGCATCGCTCCTTCCAAACTATGCCATCTATGGTGATGCCCTCTACAAGGTTCCAAAGCGGTCCCAACCTTGAAACCGATTGAAGATCTACTCTCCAAACTACCACTACGATTGGGACCGGCGTAGATGCGCCTGCTCATACTAGTTTGGTCCTTGAAAAATTAGGCTTTCCAAATCGTCGATACTCCTGAAGAAGCAGATGTCATTGTGCTTTGAAAAGCAACCGCTTTGATGCTTCCATCTTTTGGCAAGAAACCAACCCTCGTCATCGGCGGGGAAGCCATGCAGAAACTGGAAAAATTGGGAGTTCTTTCAGGTTTTGACGCTGAAAAACTTAAAGGTGGCAGTGACTACGAGGGCTTGATGAAAGCCATCATCGATGACCAAGACCCACTGACAAGTGGCTACAAGAAGAATGCCCTCTTCTACTCCAACTCAGGAAACTGGATTGAAAAGGTTCCAAGCAACTTTAAGGCCTTGATGAGTATCGCTTCAAGTGACTACTACATTGCAGGCTGGTGGCCAAAAAATGAAGTCCTAGCCAATAAGGTCATGGCTATCTCTGGAGAACTTCTGGGCCAACCACTCTTTGTCTATGCCGGAAATCCAACTAATCGCCAACACCCTGTCCACTTCTTCCGCTGGGTAACCAATGCGATCTTTGGTAGCGAGTTGGCGACCTTGACAGACTACGTTCCACCGAAAGATCCAGATCGAGTAGGGGTACCAATTCATAATCAAACTCTTGTGCAAGCTGTCAACTACCAAGCTAGCCCAGCTGTCCAAAAACAAGCAAAAGCAGAACTTCTCCCAGAAACAGGGGAAAGCTCATCTGCACACTTCGTTCTTTCAAGCTTCTTGCTAGCCGTTAGCGGAGGCTTCCTCCTCTTGAAAAAAAAGAGATTGAGTAAGATTTTAGACTAGCTATGAATCTCAAGTTCATCTTTTCATAGAAAATCAATTTTTCGTATGAAATAATCTAAGAAATGAGACAAAAGTTATAAAACTCCTCTAGTATTTAGCAGTATTCAGTCTTATACTGAAACTTTCCGCCGTGAGAAAAGTGCTTGAAACATAACAGTTTCAAGCACTCGGGATTTTTGAAACCTTAGGTTCAAAACTAAGTCATGGAACTTCGAAGAAGTTCGCTGACGTCCGTACTCACCCTAAGGAATAGTTTCATGAACATACTATTCACATAGAACCTATCGCGTCATGCGAAAGGTTTCTTTCTTATTCCACCAATTCCAACACAACCGTTTGGTAAGGGGCTAATTCTAATACTTGGTCTCCTTCTTGAAACAACCCTACAGTATTATTTAAAACGACCGTTTTAATCGGAGCTGGCAACTCCAAGGTGGCCTGGCGATTTTGGAAATTACTGACAACTAAGAGACGCTTGTCCCCACGGCGTTCAAAGGCGATGATGTTTTCACGGTCGCGATACGCTGGGATCATATCTCCGAACCGGATGGTATTTCCATAGAGGGGATGGCGATACAAGGCCGTCAACTTGCGGTAATAATTCAAGATGGAATTTGGATCCTTTTCCTGGTCTTCCACATTGATGGCAACATTTGGTTTGGGACTGATCAACCAGGCTGGCCCATCACTAAAGCCCAGTCCTGGCTCTGCTGACCATTGCATGGGTATTCGCGCATTGTCCCGGCTGTATTTAGCAATCGCAGCCAAGGCTTCTTCCTCGCTCAAACCAGCTTCTTTAGCCACATGGTAGCCATTGATGGTCGCGATATCATCAAAATCCTCTACTGATTCAAAGACTTGGTTTTCCATTCCAATTTCTTGGCCTTGATAGATAAAAGGAATTCCCTTACGCAAAACCTGAATGGTTCCTAGGGCTTTTTTACTGGTATCGTTTACTGGACCTTCTGCGATATAGTGGGACACCCCACGAGGCTCATCGTGGTTTTCAATGATCGTCGAAAGAACTCCAATACTATCTGCGCGCTCATGCGCTTGGAAAATACTTTCCTTGAGTTCATCTGCTGTCGGAAGACTATGGTCAAACCAGCCTTTTCCTTCTTGCCCCAGCATGGTTTGTTTGAAGTCAAAGATGGAAGAGAAGACACCATCTTTTCCAATAAAGAAGTGCAACTCTTCATCGGTTTCATTGAAAACTTCCCCTACAGTGAAGGCATTGTACTTGGCAAAAGTCCGCTCCTTCAACTCTTGCAAGAAAGGTTCAATCGGTTGGGCATTGACCAGCGATTCCGGCACTGGGACCAGGCCATTGTCACGATCGGACGGAATCGAACGCCATTCCAGGTCTTTTTTGATGTTGATGATGGCATCGATCCGGAAGCCCGCGATTCCCTTGTCCAACCACCAATTGATCATCTTGTAAATCTCTTCACGCAAGACAGGATTTTGCCAATTGAGGTCTGGCTGATCCTTGTGAAAAGAATGGAGATAGTATTTGTTGGTGCCAGGAACCGGTTCCCAAACACTGCCTCCAAAGTAACTTTCCCAGTTGTTGGGTTCCTTGTCGCTTTCGATGAGTAAAAGTAATCCGCATAAGGGCCATCTGGATCCGCTAAAGCTTTTTGGAACCACTCGTGATGACTGGAGCAGTGATTAACCACCAAGTCCATAATGATTGAAATGTCCCGCTTCTTGCCTTCCGCGATCAGCTCTTCCATATCTTCCATGGTCCCAAAGAGGGGATCAATGGCATAGTAGTCTGAAATATCATAGCCCTGGTCAATAAACGGACTCTTGTAAACAGGAGATAGCCAGAGAATATCAATCCCTAAGTCTTGAAGGTAATCGAGTTTCTCCGTGATTCCTTTTATGTCCCCAACACCATCTCCATTGCTGTCTTTGAAGCTTTTTGGGTAGATCTGATAAGCGACCTTCCCCTTCCACCAGTCTTTTTCCATGTTTTGTCTCCTTAAAATGAAAGAGACCGAGACACATTGTCTCAGTCTCTATAGCGTCAGTAGATATTAGTATACTGTCTTTTCAGTTTCTTTGTCGAAGAAGTGAGCTTTGTTCAAGTCAAATCCAAGTTCGATGGTTTCACCCGTTCCAAGATAGTCACGCGCATCCACTTTTGCGATGAATTCGTTGTCACCAACTTGGCAGTACAAGTGAGATTCTGAACCGAGCAACTCAGATACAGAGATGGTAGCTTTTACGACTGATTCTGGGAAAGTTTCAAGGAAAGCAGCTTCTGTATTCACGTCTTCTGGACGGATACCAAAGATTAATTCTTTACCATCATAGCCTTTTTCTTTCAAGACTTTCAAAGCACCTTCAGGAACTTTCAAATTCAATCCATTGGCAACGATGTGTCCACCTTCCAACTTCACGTTAATGAAGTTCATTGCAGGGCTTCCGATAAATCCAGCTACGAATTTGTTAACTGGGTTTTTGTACACTTCTTGCGGAGAACCAATTTGTTCCACACGTCCAATTGTACCAGTACCAGCTGGGTTTTTAGTCGCAGACATGATAACGATACGGTCAGCCAATGTCATCGCTTCTGTTTGGTCGTGAGTTACGTAGATGGTTGTAGCTCCGATACGTCGGTGGATTTTCGCGATTTCAGCACGCATGGATACACGAAGTTTAGCATCCAAGTTTGACAAAGGTTCGTCCATCAAGAACACTTTTGCATCACGGACAATGGCACGTCCCATAGCCACACGTTGACGTTGACCACCAGAAAGGTCAGCTGGTTTACGATCCAAGAATTCTTTCAAGCCAAGGATTTCAGCTGCTTCTTGTACACGTTTGTCGATATCTTCCTTGCTGTATTTACGCAATTTCAAACCAAAGGCCATATTATCGTACACAGTCATGTGTGGGTAAAGAGCGTAGTTTTGGAATACCATGGCGATGTCACGGTCTTTAGGTGCTACGTTATTTACAACAGTACCATCGATGGAACATTCACCTTCTGTGATATCTTCAAGACCAGCGATCATACGAAGAGTTGTTGATTTACCACATCCTGAAGGACCTACGAAAACGATAAATTCTTTGTCTTTGATGTCCAAGTTGAAATCTTCAACTGAATAGTGTTCACTATTTGGATATTTTTTGTAAATATTTTTAAGATTTAATTCTACCATGATGGTACTCCTTTGATTTTTATAATTCTATTGTAAATGAAAACGCTTTACAAAGCTATGGCAAGTCTCACAAAAAAGAAAAAGAGTTTTGTGCAAGTTGCACAAAACTCTCAATTCATTCCGTTAAATCACATCCTGTAGAACCAAATGGTAACAAAGGGCTAGATCCGTCAGATTCTTTAACTGGAGACCCGTTAGCTCTTCCCACTTGTCAATCTTGTATTGAAGGGAATTACGATGGAGATAAAGTTGCTGGGCTGCCTTGGTTACAACTGCCCCGTTGTCCCAGAGGGCGACAATGATGTCCTGCAACTGGTCTTGACTTCCAATTAACTGATGCAAGGCTTCTTTGATAGGATGGAGATCCAAATCTGCCTGCTCGATTCCCCACAGGTAGAGTTGAGAAAAGCGGTAAACACCTTGATGGCCTTCTCGGATCCAGGATCGAAAGGCTGCCCGTTCTGCTCGGATGACCGGGGACATTTTCCCAGCTTTTGACTCGGTCCATACCTGCCCGACCATGATGGATAAACGAATGTTAAAATCATACTCCATGGCAGAAACGGTATCTTTTAAGATATCAGCCACTGCCAGTGACTGCTCTTGGTCTAGAATGAGTACGTAGTCCTGTCCACTCAGCTGCAAGACTGCCCGAAAGTTGGGCAAAAGCGTCTGCATCATCTCTAACCAGGAAGCCGTTCCTTCCGCTGTCGAGTGCGAGAGGTGGCAATAGACAAGTTGCATTTTTTTGATGACTTGAGGGGCTTCTCCCTTTCCATCGATCAAGTATTGGTACCAAGGATTAGGGGCAAGATCTTCCTCACTGCCCAACCAGGCAATCAATTGCTTTTCTCGCTCGGTTAGCTCTTCTTCCTTCAGTAGCAACCATTGCTGGGCCTGCAGGGGAATAGCTACATAACCAGCTGGTGGTTTGGGGTGATCCGTCACCTCTGCCTGAGGGAACCACTCTCTGATATTTTTCACTGCTTTGTTCCTTCTTCCACTTTTTGGATACACCAAGCTACCAATTCCTCTAAGCGACTGATTTCATCTGTCAGATGCAGGTAACCCATTACCGCTTCAAAACCTGTCGACATGCGATAGGTCACGACATCCGCATTTTTGGCCTTGGTATGGCTATTGGTATTACGACCGCGCTTATAGATCTCGACTTCTTTCTCTGTCAAAAGATCTTCTTCCAACATCATCGCAATCAGACTAGCCTGAGCCTTGGCAGAGACATAGCGGGTAGCTGCCTGATGAAGTTTATTGGGCTTGGTCATCCCTTGCAAAATCAGGTGCTTGCGAATATACATAGAATAGACCGCATCTCCCTCAAAGGCCAGGGCAATCCCATTGATTAGATTGACATCAATCACGTGTCCACCTTACACCTTCTTTTGTATCCAAGAGCTTGATTCCTTGCGCAGCCAATTCATCGCGAATCGCATCTGCTCGCGCAAAATCTTTCTTAGCCCGCGCTTCCTGACGTTCCGCGATCAAGGCTTCAATGTCCGCATCCAAGACTTCCTCGACAAAGACCACTCCAAAGACTTCTAACATCTTGGTCAAGACATCCTTAACATCTTGATTATAGTGACCTGAATTAATCCATTTGGCTAATTCAAAGACGACGGTGATTCCGTTCGCTGCATTGATATCTTCATCCATCGTCGCGATAAACTTGTCCACAAAGCCTTGCAAGTCTGCTGGATCCACTTCTCCTGTGAACGGTTGCTCATAGGTATTTTTCAAATACTTGAGGTTGGTCTCCGCATCGCGTACCGCTTTTTCTGTGAAGTTAATGGGCTTGCGGTAGTGCTGGGTCGCAAAGAAGAAGCGAAGGACTTGGCCGTCGATGGTCTTCAATGCATCATGCACAGTGATAAAGTTGCCTAAGGACTTGGACATCTTGACATTGTCGATATTGACAAAGCCATTGTGCATCCAGTAATTGGCAAAGGTTTTGCCTGTTTTAGCCTCTGACTGGGCAATCTCATTGGTATGGTGTGGAAACTCAAGGTCAGCTCCACCACCGTGGATATCAATAGTATCCCCTAAAATCCCCGTTGACATGACCGAACACTCGATGTGCCAACCCGGACGACCAGGTCCCCAAGGGCTATCCCAAGAAATCTCTCCTGGTTTGGCAGCCTTCCAAAGGGCAAAGTCGACTGGATTTTCCTTGCGAGCAGTTTCCGCATCTGTCCGACCAGAAGCGCCTAGCTCTAAGTCTTCCAGGGTTTTATTAGCCAATTTAGCATAGTTGTGGGATTTTTCCACACGGAAATAAACATCCCCTTGGCTCTCATAGGCATAGCCTTTTTCGATCAAGTCAGCGACAAAACGGATGATTTCATCCATAAACTCAACCACACGAGGGTGGCGAGTTGCAGGTTTGACCCCGAGAGCCGTCACATCCTCACGAAAGGCCACAATGTACTTGTCTGCCACTTCCTGAGGAGTAATGCCTTCTTCTTTGGCACGGTTGATAATCTTATCATCCACATCTGTAAAGTTGGAAATGTAGTTAACCTCGTAGCCACGATACTCAAAGTAGCGACGAATCGTGTCGAAGGCTACCGTTGAACGGGCATTCCCAACGTGGATATAGTTGTATACCGTTGGCCCACAGACATACATGCGAACCTTTCCTTCTTCGATTGGGACAAATTCTCGCAAATCACGAGACATGGTGTCATAAATTTTAATCATGCGGTCCACTCCCTTCTCTATTTCTGACTTTTTCGGCTAAAAACCAGCTCTGCAAATGGGCCAAATTGTCTGAGGCTATCCAGTTGGTAAAAGAGCTGCCCTTCCTCTTGGGTAAAGAGGGGAACCCCCTTTCCTAGGATAAGGGGTGCTATCTGAATAATGAGGTGGTCGAAAAGATCCGCATCCAAGAGCGGTCCTACCAAGGAATTACCACCAATCACAAAGACATTTTTGCCTTTGTCAATCTGGCGAACAAAGTCCACCACATCCCCAGCTACTGGCTGGTAATTGCTGACAGGCAGGTGCCTATCATGCGTAAAGACATAGTTTTCCGTAGCTTGATAAAAACTTTCTACATCTTGCAAATCTTGGATTTCCTCAAAGGTCCGCTTGCCCATGATGGTGATATCCATTTGCCTGTAAAAGTCATCATAGCCTGTATCCTCTACAGAACCAAGCTGATGCAGCCAGTCTATCCTGTGCTGGCTGTCTGCCAAGTAGCCATCCATGGTGATACAGCCGTAAAAATATACTGCCATTCTTGTAGTTACCTTTCTAGTTCCTTGGCTATTATCAAAGCGATAGTGAAGAAAGTCATGGCATCAGCTGTCCGCTCTTCATGGCGGGCATCCCAGGTTCGGTTATGATGATCCACATAGTCAGCTGTGTAGAAGAACTGATAGACTTTACTCTTGCGAAATTGACTCCAAGCCTTCTTTCAGTTCAAGGACTGCCTGGTTCAAAATAGCATCTAATAAATCTGACAGGTCGGTTCCTCCTGTCATATTTCACTTCGATAACTTTGCCAACTTTCTAAAGACTTGATGAATGGTGACTGGCTTCCTTGGCATGCTCCATCTTATTCACGTAGTATTCGCGTTTTTCCTCTTCCTGGTGAATGATTGGCTCATCCTTCTTACCGTGAACACGAACAATTTTTGCAGGGACTCCGACAACAGTCACATCACTCGGTACATCCGAGACGACGACGGCTCCTGCCCCGACTTTGGCCTTGGTCCCAATCTCAATCGGGCCGATGACCTGAGCATGAGCGGAGACCAAAGCTCCCTCACGAACAGTTGGATGGCGCTTCCCTGTATCCTTTCCAGTTCCACCGAGCGTCACCCCGTGGTAGAGCATAACGCCTTTTTCAACAATAGCTGTTTCCCCAATAACGAGGCCCGCTCCATGGTCGATAAAGACACCCGAAGCAATGGTCGCACCTGGATGGATTTCGATCTGGGTCCAAACCGCCAGAACTGACTGTGCATCCGAGCTAGAAGCTTAAAGCCATGATTCCACAAAAAGTGAGAAACACGGTGAGCAGCTAATGCTTTGACGCCTGGATAGGTCAAGAGCACCTCCAGCGAGGTACGTGCTGCTGGGTCATTTTCTTTTACAATATCAATGGTTTCACGCCACCATCCCATACCGTGCTCCTTTCTTTTAAATGCTTATTCTTTCGTTGCTTGACCTGCATCTTTGTCAAAGTCTTTTCTAGGTTTGTGGTGACGAGGACGATCGCCATGACGATGACCCTTTTCACCTTTTTCTTCTGCATGTTCCGGTTTTGGCGGACGTGGCAAGAGAGCTTTCATAGAAGCATCGACACGACCTTTTTCATCGATCTTGATAATCTTCACATCGACTTCATCACCGATGGCTACCAAGTCTTCAACACGGTTGGTACGAGTCCAAGCCATTTCAGAGATGTGAACGAGGGCATCAGTTTTGTCAAAGAGGTTGACAAAGGCACCGAATTTCTCGATCCGAACCACTTTGGCATGGTAGACTTCGTCCACTTTTGCTTCACGAACCAAACCAGCAATGATTTCTTTAGCGCGGTTAATGGCCGCTTGGTCGCTCGAGTAGATCGATACGTTCCCCTTCTTCGTCGATATCAATCTTAACGCCTGTTTCAGCGATAATCTTATCGATGGTTTCTCCACCCTTACCGATGACAATCTTAATCTTGTCCACATCAATCTTGATGGTATCAATTTTCGGAGCAGTTGGAGCCAATTCTGGACGAACTTCTGGAATCGTTGCTTCAATCACGTCAAGGATTTCAAAACGCGCTTTCTTGGCTTGAGCAAGAGCTTCAGTCAAAATTTCCGCAGTAATCCCTTGGATCTTGATATCCATCTGAAGGGCTGTAATCCCGTCACGCGTACCTGCAACCTTAAAGTCCATGTCTCCAAAGTGGTCTTCCAAACCTTGGATATCTGTCAATACGGTGTAGTTGTTTCCATCTGAAATGAGACCCATAGCAATACCTGCTACTGGCGCCTTAATTGGCACACCACCAGCCATAAGGGCAAGTGTTCCTGCACAGATAGAGGCTTGAGATGAAGAACCGTTTGATTCCAAGACTTCTGCTACCAAACGGATCGCATATGGGAATTCTTCCAAGCTTGGCAAGACTTGAGCAAGCGCACGCTCACCAAGAGCACCGTGACCAATTTCACGACGACCAGGTGCACCGTAACGACCAGTTTCCCCTACAGAGTATTGTGGGAAGTTATAGTGGTGCATAAAGCGTTTCTTGTACTCTGGGTCCAAACCATCGATGATTTGCGTTTCTCCCATTGGCGCCAAAGTCAAGATAGAAAGAGCCTGAGTTTGTCCACGAGTGAAGAGACCTGAACCGTGTACGCGAGGAAGGAAGTCAACAACCGCATCCAAAGGACGGATTTCATCAACCTTACGACCATCCGGACGAACCTTGTCTTCTGTAATCAAACGGCGCACTTCTGCGTGTTCCATTTGTTCCAAGATTTCAGCCACATCACGCATGATGCGGTCAAATTCTTCGTGGTCTGCATATTTCTTCATAAACTGCTGTGACTTGGTCTTTCACTGCTTGAGTTGCAGCTTCACGCGCCAATTTTTCTTCTACTTGAACAGCTTTTTGAAGATCGCTGTTGTAGGCTGAGATGATTTCAGCTTGCAAGTCAGCATCCACATGAAGCAATTCTACTTCTGCTTTTTCTTTACCGACTGCTGCAACGATTTCTTCTTGGAAGGCAATCAATTCTTTAACAGCTTCATGTCCTTTAAGAAGAGCTTCCAACATGATTTCTTCTGACAATTCTTTGGCACCAGACTCTACCATGTTGATAGCGTGCTTAGTACCAGCCACTGTCAATTCAAGAAGAGAGCGCTCTGCTTGTTCTTGCGTTGGGTTGATGATGATTTGACCATCAACATAACCTACTTGTACCCCAGCGATTGGTCCGTCAAATGGAATATCTGAGATAGAAAGTGCCAAGGATGAACCAAACATCGCTGCCATTGGTGCAGATGCATTTTCATCGTAAGAAAGGACTGTGTTGATGACTTGCACTTCATTACGGAAACCTTCCGCAAACATAGGACGGATTGGGCGGTCAATCAAGCGCGCTGTCAAAGTCGCATCTGTTGAAGGACGTCCTTCACGTTTCATAAAGCCCCCAGGAAATTTCCCAGCTGCATACATTTTTTCTTCGTAGTTGACTTGAAGTGGGAAGAAATCCCTCAGTCGCCATCTTCTTAGACATAACGGCAGCAGTCAAGACAGTTGACTCACCGTAACGCACGACAACAGAGCCATTTGCTTGCTTAGCAACCTGACCAGTCTCTACGATCAACTCACGACCCGCAAAAGTCGTTTGAAACACTTGTTTTGTCATTTTAATCCCCTTTGGATTGATAAAATTATACGACTTGCCTACAAAAATCAGGATACAAAGGGCGTGAAGAATCCCGTATGAAAATAGGAGATTGACGCAGTGTGCCACGCACACCAGGGAATCTATCTTTTTCACTAGGGATTTAGCCCGTGTTCAACTATCAAGATACTAAGGCCACAAAAAGCAAAGTAAAAATAGGAAACTGACGAAGTCTTCGATGAAGACAAGACAGTTTATCTTTTTTACACAGCTTTTCGGCCGGGTTCAATTAATCAAGATATTTTGGACGGTTCGGCTTGCCGAACATTTCTGTAGAAAAATAGGAGGTGACGTCGCACTCGATGAGTGCTAGGAAGCTTATCTTTTTTCCTAAGAAATGAGGCCAAAATTCAATTACCCAAGATACTAAGCCGTTAAGCAACTCAACGAGATAGGGATTTCAACAGCCTTTCTGTATGTTATATCCTCATCTTTGTATCCAAGCACGTATAACCTTTATTTTACCATATTCAAGCCCAAAAGAAAAAGGCTTTAAAAGCCTTTTTCGAGGAATATTTGATTTCCACGTATTTTAAAATTCTAGAGCTAGATATAGCTACCATCTATTTTCCATTCCACACATTTTCTTTACTAACGACATAGAATCGCGTTTTGTGTTCTCCACCTGAATAGTCTTTCTTGCTCCGCTTCAACACATAGCGCTCAAAAGGTTGAGAAGAGGTCTTAACTCTAGTTGTTACTGTAACTGTATCATTCTCAACGACCCACTCATCTGCTGAAGGAATAACAACCTCTGGGCCAGCACCTCCGCGTCCACCTGGAACGAATTCAAAAAACTTCTTATCTTTCGAAGAGTATATCCAGCCTTGTTTTCTTTCTTTCGCAAGTTGAATTAATTGATCTGTAGTCATAGATTGAATGGATTCTGATGTTTCTTGAGCTTCCAATTTTTTAATGACATCTGCAAGTTGATAGGTACCTGGAGTATAAGTATTGAAATAATCTAAAAACATGCCTTCTGTATAAGAATAGATACCGCTATGATCATTTGATAAATCTAATATAAAGGTTGGTTTGACCAATCTAGAATACATTAAAGAATAGCCATTCTCTACTACCGAGTGGATATCCTCTTGATCTTCCGCACTCAATCCTTTAACAGTAGATGCATTTCCCCCTTCCACTCTCGTCGTAAATTCAAGCGCGATCCAGCCTTGGCCAGATTGGAGCTTGCCCCAGGTATAACCGTCAGCTGCCACCGTCTCAGTTATCGTGTAAACACCTTGCGGGATCATTCCGACTTCTTCCCCTTGATCGATGCTTCTTTACGAATTCGAAGATCTGAAACTGCTACACGGACTTGGAAACTACTTGTTTGTCTGCTCTGAGGTACTTGCTTGGCTGGTCGCCTTCTTTCCGGTCTCTAGTTCTTTCCATCCAAATTTTGCTTGATCCAATTCTTTTGCTGTAATCCCTAAGGCTTTTTCTGGCTTCTGACCGTCCCCATTTTTAATTTGGATCTTATTGACAGTTTCCAGTTTCCCTTTTTGGAACTTGTAATGGATCAAATCTACTTCTGGTTGAAGAGACGAAAAGCTAGCATAGATGACCGAGCCATCCTCAAAAATTTGAAAACCTGAACGAGAGCCACCAGAGGAAGCTACAAAAGCTGTATGCAGTAATTCTGGTTGCTGGCCTTTCAGATAGTAGATTGCTGAGACTGTTTGGTTATTCCCAATCAAGAGTTCATCCCGCCCATCCTTATCCAAATCTGTATAAAAATAGGAAAGATTTGGTTTACTACCCAGAGTTTGAAGATACACGGCATAGGCATACTCATCAGATTGAGGATCTATTTCTTTTAGTTTAGCCTCTAGACCAGCACTATCACCTGCTTCGATAGCCCTAGAGTAAGCCTGGTAACGTTCAAGAACCGTTTGATAGTACTCATGCCCAGACGATGCTTTCTTGGAACTTTTTCCATCTGTTACTTCGCTCTGAATTGTAGAGGGTTGCGTCCGAGGACGTCGCTTAGGTCCACATGCCACCAAGGTTAGCAAGGTCATCGCTGCCAAGCTAACTTTATAGAATTTCTTCATCGTATACTCCCTAAAATTTTCTCCACTTTATTATACCAAAAGAAGGTAAAAAAGCTAGAGAATCCTTGGCTTCTTATTGGATCCAGCAAGCTTTGATAAGTTCCCCTTTCGCCTATCATTCTCCCCTATTTTCTGCTATACTGAGTATAGTTATTAGATCAAAAGGAGAACACTATGGAATTAAAAAAACGTTCTGAATTCCCTGAGAACGAACTCTGGGACCTCACAGCCCTCTACCAAGACCAGGAAGACTTCTTGCGTGCCATCGAAAAGACGCGTGAAGAAATCAATGAATTTGTCCGTAACTACAAGGGTAAGCTCCACACTTTTGAAGACTTCGAAGCTTGCCTTTGCAGTCTTTGAACAGATTCAGATCCAACTCAGCCACATTGGTAACTACAGCTTTATGCCACAAACGACTGACTTGGCGATGAAGCTTTTGCGGAAATTGCCCAAGCGGGGATGGATTTCGAAACTTGGGCGAGCGTCGAACTCTCTTTCTTTGATGACGCTTTGGTCGAAGCCGATGAAGAAGTCCTCGAACGCCTGGGACAACTCCCTCACCTCACTTATGCCATTCGTCAGGCTAAAATCAAAAAAGCTCACTACTTGGGAGCTGATGTGGAAAAAACTTTGACCAACCTGGGTGAAGTCTTCTACGGACCACAAGACATCTATACCAAGATGCGGGCGGGCGACTTTGAAATGGCTGATTTTGAAGTGGATGGAAAAGTTTACAAAAATAGCTTTGTTACCTATGAAAACTTCTACCAAAACCATGAGAATGCGGAAGTCCGTGAAAAAGCCTTTCGTTCTTTCTCAGAAGGTCTCCGCAAGCACCAAAACACGGCTGCTGCTACCTATCTAGCCCAAGTTAAGTCTGAAAAACTGATCGCAGATATGCGAGGCTACGACTCTGTCTTTGACTATCTCTTGGCTGAGCAGGAAGTGGATCGTTCTATGTTTGACCGTCAGATTGACCTGATCATGAAGGACTTCGCTCCGGTCGCTCAAAAATTCCTCAAACACGTAGCCAAGGTCAACAGTCTAGAGAAAATGACTTTTGCTGATTGGAAGTTGGACTTGGACAGTGCGCTCAACCCAGATGTTACCATTGATGATGCCTATGACTTGGTCATGAAATCTGTGGCACCTCTTGGAGAAGAATATTCCCGCGAAATTGCTCGCTACCAAACCGAACGTTGGGTCGACTTTGCGGCCAATGAAGGCAAGGATTCCGGTGGTTATGCCGCTGACCCATACCGTGTCCACCCTTATGTCCTCATGAGCTGGACAGGACGCTTGAGCGATGTCTACACCCTGATCCACGAAATCGGACACTCTGGTCAATTCATCTTCTCAGACAACAACCAAAGCTACTTCAACGCCCACATGTCAACCTACTATGTGGAAGCTCCTTCTACCTTTAACGAGCTCCTCCTCAGTGACTATTTGGAACACCAGTTTGACGACCCTCGTCAAAAACGCTTTGCCTTGGCTCACCGTTTAACAGACACCTACTTCCACAACTTCATCACCCACTTGTTGGAAGCGGCCTTCCAACGCAAGGTCTACACCCTGATCGAAGAAGGTGGTACCTTCGGTGCTAGCAAGCTCAACAGCATCATGAAGGAAGTCTTGACCGAATTCTGGGGAGACGCCGTTGAAATCGATGACGATGCAGCGTTGACCTGGATGCGCCAAAGCCACTACTACATGGGGCTTTACAGCTATACCTACTCAGCTGGCTTGGTTATCTCAACAGCGGGATACTTGCATTTGAAGAACTCCGAAAACGGAGCTAAAGATTGGCTAGACCTCCTCAAATCAGGTGGCAGCAAGACCCCACTTGAGTCAGCCATGATTATCGGAGCAGATATCTCAACGGATAAACCACTTCGCGATACCATCCAGTTCTTGTCTGATACGGTTGATCAGATTATTGCTTACAGTGCAGAATTGGGAGAATAAGAACAATTTTCAGACTTAGTTTAATCTAAGTCTGATTTTTTATTGTTTAAAAAATCACTATGTAGCAATTGAAAACGATTTCATTTTGTGATATGATGTCTTTGGGTAAAAATTCAAAAGGAGTATTAATATGAAAAAAGGATTATTTTTTATAATTGCTACTATATTATTAGTAGGAGGGTGTTCAATGGAGACAGAGGTTTCCAAGGATAAAACAGAATCGCAAGTCAGTCTTATACAGAAGACAAATAACAAAAGTAATGAAGATGTAAGCAAAGAAAAAGTTAAAGAAGAGAAAAAAACTGAAGAGGCTGAAAAGACGAAAAAAGCTGAGGAAGCAAAAAAAATCGAAGAAGCTGAAAAAGCGAAAAAAGCTGAGGAAGCGAAAAAAATCGAAGAGGCTGAAAAAGCGAAAAAAGCTGAGGAGGCAAAAAAAGTCGAAGAAGCTGAGAAATCCGTTCAAACATTAGAAGCGAACCAAGTAACTGAAAACGTTGCTCCTGCACAAGCTGCTGTGGAACAAGTTTCTGATCCCACCTCTAAAGCTAACTTCGTTTATCGTATTGAACTTGTGCAGAATGCAATCAATGTCAGAGCTCAACAAGCCGCAGAAGCTGCTCAACAACAAGCTGACGCCCAGGAACAACGTACCGTCTATGTTGCTCAATATGGAAAATCATCTGCCTATTGGTACAATATTGATAATATGCCATCAAATACTCGTAGGGACAAAGTTATCACAATGAGTGAAGCTGATGCAATTAGAGCTGGAAAACATCATTCAAGCAAGGAATAACAAAATGGCTAAAGTAGGATCATCCTTCTTTAGCCATTTTCTTTTTAACCCAACTCAGCCACAATGGCCTTGATTTGATCTGCTGTGTGCACACCAGCAACTTGTTTAACCACTTGTCCATCTTTTTTGAAAAGAAGAGTAGGGATAGACATAATGCCGAAAGCACGCGCTGTATTTGGATTTTCATCAACGTCCATTTTAACGATTTTCAAGACATCTTCTGAAAGTTCTTCAGACAATTTATCCAAGATTGGACCTTGCATACGACATGGACCACACCAAGTCGCCCAGAAATCTACCAAGACCAATCCTTCTTTTGTTTCTGCTTCAAATGTTGCGTCTGTAATTGCTTTTGCCATTGTTTTTCTCCTTTAGTTTTTGTATTGATCGAGGTCTTGCTTCATCAAATAGAAGAAGACATCTCCGTAAGTTCCATGGTAATCGAGTTCGTGCCCATTATAGGTCAATTTTTGTACAGGATAGTAATCCGCTACACCGATCAAGCAGGTCTGTTGGGAGCGCTCAAATTCTTCATAGGAATCAAAATGCATGACTCTTTCTTGTTTTGCACCATCTAGATATGTAATATCAATCATATCGATAACCTCTATTTCTTAAGATGTGTCTATTGTAACTCTTTCAATTACATCTGTCAAACAAAACGACTTACTCAGAATCATGAATCTTGTCCGAAAAAAGATAACAAAAAAGCCCTCTGAATTCAGAGGGCTCCATTCTTGCTGTATAAAACGTTTCTAGACAAGGCGACCAACCGAAGATTGTACTGACGGTACATCGAGGCGAAGTCAACGAAGTATAGAAACGTTTTAGACGCAAGATTAACGACGAAGTCCAAGAGAGTTGATCAACTCACGGTAACGGTTAACGTCGTTCTTACGAAGGTAAGCCAACAAGTTACGACGGCGACCGATTTCTTCATCAAACCACGGTAAGTAGCGTGGTCTTTTTTGTGTTGTTTGATGTGGTCGTTCAAGTGGTTGATTTCCCAAGTAAGGACAGCAACTTGTACTTCTACTGAACCAGTGTCACCTTCGTGACGTGCGTATTGTGCAATGATTTCATTTTTTTTCTCTTTTGAGATTGCCATGATAAGCTCCTTTTCTTTATGCTCTATCCGAGTGGCAGGTTTGGCATAGCCTGCTACCAAGAAAGAGTTAGTTGTCTATTCGACCTATTCATTCTACCAAGATTTCATCTTTCTGTCAAACACTTCTGCTTTTTCCAACAGAGTTCTTCAAACCCAAGACTACAATGACTTCTCATTATAGGTTGACCCGAAAGTCAGTTAAGAGCTTTATTTCTTCTGCTGTCAATCTACGCCACTCCCCTAATTCGAGACTAGGATCCAAGCTCAATGGCCCCATGGAAATCCGCTCGAGATCGGTGACTTCTTTGCCACAAGCTACGACCATGCGCTTGACCTGGTGGAATTTTCCTTCAGCGATGCGGATCTGAACCAAGCAACTATTAGCTTCTTGATCGACCTCCAACATTTCCAACTCAGCTGGCAGGGTGGTGAAATCCTTCAATTCTATTCCTTCTTTGAAGCGGTCGATATCTTCCTGAGTCATGATGCCAGCTACTTGGGCACGGTAGACCTTGTCGACATGTTTCTTAGGCGATAGCATGGCATGAGCCAACTTACCATTATTGGTCAAGAAGAGTAAGCCATGGGTATCGATATCCAAACGTCCAACTGGAAAGACTTCCTTGTGTCTGGCCGTGTCATCCAACAAATCTAAGACTGTTTGATGGCGGTCATCTTCCGTTGCTGAAACGACCCCTTTGGGTTTATTGAGCAGATAGTAAACAAACTCTTCATGGAATAAACTTTCTCCCAGATAGGTCACTTGATCCTTATCTGGATCAATATGAACCTTGGCAGAGGTTTCCACCTTTCCATTGACCTGAATTTTTTTTTTTGCTTGAGGACTTGCTTGACTTCTGTTCGGCTTCCCACTCCACAGTCCACTAAATATTTATCTAGACGCATGCTTGTCTCCTTCATTCTTCTTATCATTATACCATGAACCGGACTAGGATTCTTTCCTTTTCTAATTTACAGTCCATCTGGTCCATTAGCACCCATCAATCAATTGGCAAACTTTCATTCTAAAAGGATTTATGATATGATGGTTTCTAGAAAAAAGGAGTGAATGAGAACATGTCTGCAATCGAAACCATTACAAAAGCTGCCCATCTAATTGATATGAATGATATTATCCGCGAAGGCCACCCAACTTTACGTGCTATCGCTGAAGAGGTCACTTTCCCACTGTCAGATCAAGACATCATCCTAGGGGAAAAAATGATGCAGTTCTTGCACCATTCGCAGGATCCTGTCATGGCGGAAAAATTGGGTCTCCGAGGTGGAGTTGGACTCGCTGCCCCCTCAGTTGAACATTTCTAAGCGCATCATTGCCGTTCTCGTCCCAAATCCAGAGGACGAAGAAGGAAATCCTCCAAAAGAAGCCTACTCCATCCAAGAAGTCATGTACAATCCTAAAATTGTTTCCCACTCAGTCCAAGATGCTGCTCTAGGAGATGGGGAAGGGTGTCTCTCTGTAGACCGCAATGTTCCTGGTTATGTAGTCCGCCACGCGCGTGTAACGGTAGACTACTATGACAAGACCGGAGAAAAGCACCGTATCAAACTCAAAGGCTACAACTCCATTGTGGTCCAACACGAAATAGACCACATCAATGGCGTTATGTTCTACGATCGGATCAATCCGAAGGATCCTTTCGCTATCAAAGATGGCATGCTCATTTTAGAATAAGAAAAAAGTATTTTTAAAAACTTTCCTTAGGTGAGTACGGACGCCAGCGAACTTCTACGAAGTTCCATGACTAATTATTGAGCCTAAGGTCTCAATAATTCCGAGTGCTTGAAATCACTGTATTTCAAGCACTTTTTCACGGCGGAAAGTTTCATATCTACTTAAAAGTTTCAAAGTAATAGAAATTATTTTTTAAACATTATCTAGCTATTTTAAGTAGAAAAGTTTGTCTACATTCTAAAAAAAGACCCACGGGTCTTTTTTATTAAGGTGTGACAGAGAAAGTGGTTGGAATCTCGATACCATTTTGTAAGAGGGCATCATGATAGAGTTTGTAATAAAGATGGTAGATAGCCACTTGGCTTCCCGACTGGACCATCATGGCGACGCGGAAGGAATAGCGACCCGTTCCCTTTTCGATTTGAGGGCCTAAAATCGTCGGACCATCTAAGATTTCTGGATGTTTCTGGGCTTGTTCATCGTTGACTTGCTGGAAGATTTGATAGATCTTGTCTAGGTCAGTTTGAGCAGAAATCGGCATATCGATGAGGACGCGCTGGTTGCCCCGAGAGAGATTGCTGACAACCATAATATTGCGATTGGGTACATAATGCAAAGTCCCATCTGCATCTCGCACCTGGGTCGTCCGAATGCCCACACTAGAGACCGTTCCAGCGATGGTGATCGGACCATTGGTCAAACGAACGGTATCCCCGACGTCTATCTGACGTTCCAGAAGAATAAAGAACCCATTGACCAAGTCTGATAGGAAGCCCTGTGCTCCTAACCCGATGGCAACTCCGGCAATTCCAGCACCCGCTAAGAGACTAGAGACTGGCAAGCCCAAGATAGAAAGAATCCAGTAGATCAGGATAAAATAAAGACAGTAATTTAACAGACTCTCTACCAAGCGCAGGATGGTATTCTTCCGCGCTTCATCTTGGCCTACATAATTCAGAGAAGGCTTCAAGATGCGTTTCACCAAACTATGGATTAGTTTTTTTGCAAGAAAAAATAAAACGAATAAAATAGCTAACGAAATCAATTTTGAAACCAATTCATCCATAATCTTGGACCAATCAAACTGACTGACATAGCGGGAAAAAATATTCTTCATACCTTCTATCAATCTCCTTCTCTTTTTCTAATGGTTTGATTATATCAGATTTTAGGCTATAGAACCACTAACCTCCTCTTATGCTCACCTTGATTTTCAAACTTATCTATCGTATAATGGACGGTAAACTTTCAATAAAGGAGGTCCTTATGGTCAAACGACTCATTCAAACCTGGAACAAAACCAACCTGATGAAGCGGATTGCAATCGGAATCTTCGTTGGAGCCCTCTTAGCTCTGCTGCTTCCTAAAGCATCTGCAATTGGTCTATTAGGGGAAATCTTTGTAGGAGGCTTGCGGGCTATTGCTCCTCTTCTAGTCTTCGCCCTTGTCGCTAACGCCCTCTCCCAACACCAAAAGGGAACTCAAACCAATATGAAATCAGTCATTGTCCTCTACCTCCTGGGAACTTTTGCGGCAGCACTGGTAGCGGTCCTGGTGAACTATCTCTTTCCTATTACCATTTCTTTAACGGGAACCAGTGCTGAAGGAACTTCTCCCGATGGACTAGGGGAAGTCATCAGCAACCTTCTCTTTAAAATCGTAGATAATCCCCTCAACGCCCTCATTCAAGCCAATTATATCGGAATCTTATCCTGGGCCGTCGTCTTTGGTGTTGCTATGAGAGAAGCTAGTGAGCACAGCAAGGACCTCCTTCAAACCCTGGCAGACATCACTTCCAAGATTGTCGAATGGATCATTAACCTTGCGCCATTTGGAATTCTAGGCTTGGTCTATACAACGATTGCAGGACAAGGCTTTGATGGACTTAAGAGCTATGGCCTCCTCTTACTTCTCTTGGTTGGCACCATGTTCTTTGTCGCTCTAGTCATCAACCCGATTTTTGTCTACATCATGATTCGCAAAAATCCTTATCCGCTCGTCTTCAAATGTCTACAAGTCAGTGGACTGACTGCTTTCTTTACTAGAAGCTCTGCTGCTAACATCCCTGTCAATATGAAGCTCTGTAAGGAACTAGGTCTCAACCCTGATACTTACTCGGTCTCTATCCCTCTGGGATCTACTATTAATATGGCCGGAGCTGCCGTTACCATTAATAGCTTGACCCTGGCTGCTGTCAACACCTTAGGTATTCAGGTCGATTTTGGGACTGCCCTGGTCCTCAGTATCGTTGCAGCTGTTTCAGCCTGTGGGGCTTCTGGAGTCGCCGGTGGTTCCCTCCTCTTGATTCCTGTCGCTTGCAGCCTCTTTGGTATCGACAATGATATCGCTATGCAAGTGGTTAGTGTAGGCTTCATTATTGGCGTCATCCAAGATTCTTGTGAAACAGCCCTCAACTCATCAACAGACGTCCTCTTTACAGCCATTTCTGAAATGAAAGATTGGCCCAAAGAAAAACGCTATTAAGACAGAAAGACCAGATCACACGATCTGGTCTATTTCTTTTTCTTAAAATATCGTTTGCTTTCCTTTATAACAATAGGCGATAAGGCTAACAAGGCGATGAGGTTCGGCAAGGCCATCAGTCCATTCACAATATCGGCAATGATCCAGACCAACTCTAACTGAAGAAAGCCTCCTACCCCCACCATCAGGATAAACAGAAGACGGTAATAGGGAATGAGTTTGACTCCCGCCAAAAATTCGACACAGCGTTCACCATAATAAGACCAACCCAAAATGGTCGTCGTCGCAAACAAGACCAAACAAAGAGTCAGAATGATCCCACCGATGTGGCCAAAGGTCGAGATAAAGACCTGTTGGGTCAAATCACTCCCAACTTGCCCCACTGTTGTCCACTGGCCAGATACTAAAATAGCTAGACCAGTTAGGCTACAAATAATTATGGTATCGATGAAGGTCCCAGTCATAGAAATCAAACCTTGCTCCACCGCCTCTTCCGTCTTCGCTGCAGCTGCTGCAATCGGCGCTGATCCCAGTCCTGACTCATTGGAGAACACTCCACGCGCCACCCCTTTTTGAATCGCCTCTTTCACCAAGGCTCCAGAAAAACCACCTATAGCCGCAGTTCCTGTAAAAGCACCTTGGAAAACTTGAGATAGAACGGTCGGCACTTGGTCCATATTCAAGACAATAATATAAACTGTCGCGAAGATATAGGCTGCAACCATAAAAGGAACCACCTTTTCGGAAACCTTGGAAATCCAATGAATTCCCCCAAATATGACAGCCGAAACGATTCCTGCAATGACCATACTAGCGACTTGTGGGGAAAGTTGAAAACTAGTCTTCAAAGCGCCCGTAATGGCATTCACCTGGGTCATGGTTCCAATCCCAAAGAGAGCCACCAAAACACCTGCCAATGCAAAGAAGATGGCAAGGGGACGCCACTTCTCTCCCATCCCATGAAGGATATAGTACATAGGGCCTCCTGAAATATGACCATTGTCATCCTTAGTCCGGTAGCGAATGGCCAACAAACCTTCTGCATACTTGGTCGCCATCCCAAAGAAGGCCGCCATCCACATCCAAAAGAGGGCACCTGGACCTCCTGTCTGAATAGCTGTCGCTACTCCGACAATATTTCCTGTCCCAACTGTCGCCGCCAAGGCTGTTGCCAAGGCTCCGAAGCTAGAGATATCCCCTTCTCCTTGATCTTCTGTAAAAATGAGCCGAAAGGCTTGGGGTAAACGAAAAACTTGAAGCAAGCCCAAGCGGAAGCTCAGATAAATCCCAGTCCCCACCAAGAGGATCAAAAGGGGAGCTCCCCAGACCACATTATCTACTTGTTTAAAAAACGCCAACCAATTTGTCATCCTTATCTAGTTCTCCTTTTATCATTTGTCTAGCTTTAGAAAGGGATAGCCATCCACTTCCTACACATCATCCAAAGAGAAAAAGAAAGAGTACATGTTAAACATGTACTCTGGTGCTCCAAATAAAAACCAAAAAGGCTTCTATCTTTTGCTCTGTCCTTTTACCTGAGAGTTTGAGTAGAATGCTCTACCTTGCCCCTTCGGTGCCTTTATGGTCTCTCCAGAGTTCCGTCCATTTCACAGTCATAGGAAGGCCCTACTTCTGAAAAACTTCATCCGGTATGATGTTCAATTTGTTCTATTTTAGCATAACTTGAATAGAAGGTCAATGTTTTCAGAAACTATCATGAAATAGTACAACTTAGCCCAACTAGTCACTCAAAGAGAAATGGTTGGTCATCAGGTTACTAGCATCCAACAAGACCTTATCCAATAAGCGATCTGTCGCTTCTTGAATCTGATCACTCATTTCCTGATTTTCTCTTTCGAAATCAACGGTTTGTCCTGCTGCCAAGGCTTGATCCACTCGTCCAATCCGGGCATGCCCAAGGGCCATAGTACTTTCTTGATAATCTTCTAAATCTCCAACATGATGACTATAGTGGGCATCTGCCAGACCAGCAATGATCCGATTGGTCCAATAGAAGGAATCTGTCGTCACTTTCTGTCGTATTGGCAAAATAATCCGGTGTCGTATCGACCTGGGTAAAGAATGGAACCGCCGTATTGAAGGGCATAGACCCATAGCAAAGCCATTGAATCCCGGTTGTCTCTTGAGGACGATTTGGCCGCAATTGGAGAATGGCCGTCTGGCTGGTACGGTTAATGCCAATGGTACGGAAGGTCCGACGACTATGACTATCCCCTTCTAAACCGTAAGGATCATAGGCTGAATCCTGGTAGTGACTGCTGAGGACATATTTGACATCTTCAATCGTAATCTTGCGGTAAGGTTTTTGACACCAAGGAAGGAAGAAGGAACGAGGATCTTGCTCCACTTCTGGGTTGAGGAATCGTTGAATATCCCAAGCCCGTGGTGTATTGTAATGACGATCCTTGTCTCGTTGGCTCCCAAAAGCATAACGAGGGTTAAAAGACGAACCGTCAAAATCCAAGGCCAGGTGATGGCGTTCCACAAAATCTTTCAAATCTGGATCACACAAGAATTCTTCTGGGCGATCAAACTCAAAGCGATCACTTCCCAATTGATTGGGATTGGTCACATAGGCATCGTCTGGCACACGGCGGGCCATCCAGTGATGACCTCCGATAGTTTCCAACCACCAGATTTCATGGACATCGCTGATAGCCACTCCATTAGACTCATAGGTTCCGTATTCCTCTAAGATTTTCCCCAAGCGAAGCACTCCTTCTCGGGCAGTCTGGACATAAGGAAGGACCAAGGTCAGCATGTCTTCCTCCCCAATTCCACTTTCCACCAGAGGGTCCGCCCCCAAGACTCGGCTATTGGTCGTAATGGTCTCTGTCTCACTCATAGCCACATTGTAACGATTGATCCCCGCTTCTCCCCAGATACCATCCTTAAGAATAGCATCTGGAACAGCTGTGTAACGAACAGGGTTATCAGGCAGGTCTATCTCAAAAGGAGATAGGACCGACCGATAATGACGAGGCTGGTCCTCAGGTTGAACGACGATAAATTTCTTAGGGGTAAACACTCCATTTTGAGAGTCTTCCGTGCGAGCTACAATGGTTGAACCATCATAACTGGCATCTTTTCCGACGAGTATAGTGGTACAAGAATCAGACGAACGATTAGGGGTCATATGCTTTCCTTCTTTCCGTTTAAACTGACTGTATTATAGCAAAAAGCGTGCCTGATTAAAAGGCACGACTGACTCTTTGCTTATTTAAAGGTCACAATTGTCGCTCCACTTCCTCCTGCATTTTGAGGAGCGTACTCGAAGCTTTTGACATGCTTATTGCGACGGAGGTACTTGGTAACTCCTTCCCGGATGACCCCTGTTCCGATACCGTGGATGATATCGACTTGGGCCATATTATTGAGAAGGGCTTGGTCGATAAAGCTGTCCAATTCTTCCATGGCTTCCTCATACCGTTTGCCACGAAGGTCCAAGCGAGCCCGAGGCCCATTGGCGTTGGAACGTTTGACTACGTGGACCTGGCGTTTTTTCGGTTGTGAAGCATCTTTGTCAGCTTTTAACAGATTAAATTCTTTTTCTTCCAAGGTCATCTTGATCAGTCCCACTTGGGCTTCCCAGCGACCATCCTTGAGCTGCTTAGTAAGACTTCCTCGTTGTCCATAGCTGATGACCAAGATCTCGTCTCCGACTTTTGGAGCACGGGCTTTCTTAGCCTGTTTCAAGACCTTGTTTTTCGATAGGTCGACTGTTTCTGGGGCCAATTTCTTCAACTGAGACTTGGCCTCAATAATTTCATGGGGCTTGAGTTGCGATTTGGCATGAAGACCTTGTAAGATCTGATCGCTCTCTGCTAGAGCAAAATCCACAATTTCTTGCGCTTCTTTACGCGCCTTGTTGAGCTCTGTTTCCCGCTCTCGGGTCAACTCATTGTATAATTTCTTGAGGACGCGGTTGAATTTCAGATTTTCCTGTTCGACATCTCGGATGGACTCGAGTCGTTTGCGACTTTCTAGGGTCTGAGCTTCCAACTTTTCAATGATGCGGTTGACATCCCGATCCTGATTGGTCAACCCCTGCGCTTGACGAACAATCACTTCTGACAAGCCTAGACGACGCGCGATTTCAAAGGCATTGGAACGTCCTGGTACCCCCTGCATAAACCGATAGGTCGGACGCAGGCTGTCCGTATCAAATTCCATGCTGGCATTTTGAACACCAAGTGTCTCAATCCCATAGGCCTTAAGTTCTGGATAGTGGGTGGTCGCCATGGTCTTGATCCCTCGTAAGCGGAGATCTTCTAGGATGGCGATCGCCAGTGAAGCCCCTTCCTGAGGATCCGTACCAGCTCCCAACTCATCCAGCAAGACCAAGGATTCCTCATCGACCTGCTCCAAAATAGAGACAATATTGGTCATGTGACTGGAGAAGGTAGACAGGCTCTGCTCGATCGACTGCTCATCCCCGATATCAGAGAAGATTTGCGTGAAGACAGCTACCTTACTCCCAGCATCTGCTAGGATTGGCAAGCCCGACTGGGCCATTAATTGGGCTAGTCCCAGGGTCTTGAGCATGATGGTCTTCCCACCCGTATTCGGTCCGGTAATCACAATCTCTGTGAGGTCTTTGCCAAAGTGGATATCATTGGGAACAGCCTTCTCAATCAAGGGATGGCGAACCTGCAAGAGCTGAATCTCCCCCTTGATCTGACAAGGTTGGAATAGTTCCTTTTCGGTCCTGTAAAAAGCGATGTTTGGCCCGAACGAGGTCAATATGACCGATCAGCCAAGCATTGTTCCGGATTTCCCCCGCATGAGGACGAAGGAGGTTTGAAATTTCTTCCAAGATCCGGAGCATCTCGAAGCGTTCATCTGCACGATGGTTGGCAATTTCTTCATTAAGATTGACGACCGCCCGAGGTTCGATATAGACGGTATTTCCACTGGCTGAAATATCGTGCACCACACCGGCAATCCGATTCCGATAGGTGTTTTTGACTGGCAAGACATTTCGTCCATTCCGACTCGCTACGACCTGATCAGCCAGCATTTCGGACTTGGTCTTCAACAATTCTTGTAGAATGTCTCGCACTTGGTGTTCATTCTCTTGAATCCGTCGACGGATTTTAGCCAAGGTTTCACTGGCAAAGTTTTCAATAAATCCTGCCTCATTAATGGCATGGAGACTTCCGTGCAACTGTGGAAGGTCGACTAGATTTTCAAATATCCGATCCAGTTTTTCCAAGCGGACATTTTCTAATTCATCATAAAAATTTCGCAATTCATGGGTCACGCGCAGGACTTTCTTCACCGCTAACAGTTCATCAATATTGAGCGATGTTTCTAGTTCTAAACGCTTGGTCACTGGACGAATTTCTTGGATGGTGGGCACGCTAAAGTGCGGATGCTCCACAAAGATCTGAGCCATATCCGCCATTTCAAGAAAGGCGGTTTCAATTGCTTCTTTTTTGGCAAGTGGAGCTAATTCCTGCAACTCCACTTCTCCCTGCTCCGTTTGCAAATAGGGCTCTACTAAGTTTTTGACTTTTTGAAACTCTAAGGTTTCGAGAATTTTTTGATTCATTTTTCTCCACAACAGAAAAGGAGGCTGATTTTGGTCTGAGCCTCCCCTTCCTTTCTATAATATCTCTCATGAACTGTTAGACATGATGAGAAGTGATTACGCACCTAAGATTTACAACCCAAAGTTGTTTCAAGAGGCCTGCTGTAAGGGGGCTATACTGCACCATAAATCGAATGAGGAAACTTCCATGGAGTCGATCTTGAATGGCCGCCATGGGGATAGTTGACAAAATCGTGAATCCCATTTGCAGAACAAAGTAGGTTACTAGGACAGCTAGCACACCACTGGCAATCTGAAACGGATACTCCTCCCATTTTTCAGGCGTTGGAATCAAGGGAATAAAGAGTCCAATCACTCGACCTATCGCATAGACTAAAACAAACAAGATGAAGTAAGCCAAACCAGCGTAAAAAACTTTGTCTAAGTGAAAGAGTTGGTCTGCACCATAAAAATAGCTTTTTGAAGCTTGTGTTGCACTCGAAAATGGGATCCATAGACTAATGGTTTTTGCCAAGGACTGATAGCCTGATCCTGCGACCAACATGGCCACAATCATGGTTAAAAAATAATATCCTTGAAGCAAAATCCCTCGTGAATACCCAATATAAAAACTCCAAGCTAGGATGAATAAAATCAGGATTGAAAACATGCAACTCCCCTTAATTAGATGATCTACCGACTAGGCCATCTAGGGCCTTGCGACGAAAATCTTCCAATTCTTTTTCCTTATCGTCAAACTCAATCTCACGACTCAATTGTGTTGACAAACTATTGATTGCTAGTAAAATGGCCAGGGTCTCATCATCAGCAGCTGGCATTTGTTCTTTAATCGCTTCATATTTTTCCTTCGCGACCCGTTCAACCTCTTCCATAAAGAGATTATCATGATTGGTTGTAAGAGTCAGCGATTTATTACCGAAAGTAAATTTGTATCTATTTAAGCTGGACATAAAAATCACCTCACGATATTATATCAAAATCTAGCCCGCTTGTCAGTAGGAAAATCCCCTTCCCATAGGAAATACCGAAGCACTAGGGCCACGGTTTAACTTTTTCGACTCAAGCGTGATACAATAGAGAAAGTAGGAAAGGACGTGTAAAATGACTATCTATGATTTCACCGTAATGGCCCAAGATGGGAGCCCCTTCTCCCTCGAAGCATATCGAGGCCAAGTACTCCTCATCGTCAATACTGCAACAGGTTGTGGTCTGACGCCTCAATACCAGGGATTGCAAGAGCTCTATGAGCGCTACCATAACCAAGGTTTTGAAATCCTTGACTTTCCATGCAATCAATTTATGGGCCAAGCGCCGGGCAATGTTGAAGAAATCAATCAGTTTTGTAGCCTCCATTACCAAACCAGCTTCCCACGCTTCGCAAAAATAAAAGTCAATGGGAAAGAAGCCAGTCCCCTTTACCAATGGTTAAAAGAACAAGCTAGTGGTCCCTTGGGCTCCCGTATTGAATGGAATTTCGCCAAATTCTTGATCAATCGCCAAGGCCAGGTCGTCCACCGCTTCTCTTCAAAAACCGATCCTCAAGCAATTGAAGCAAAGCTAAAAGAAGTCCTTTCAGACTAAATTCGGTTGGTCTTTTTCTGGCCTTTCATAGATCATTTATGATACAATAAGAGCTATGGAAACAATCACATTGTCCCCTCAAAATGAGGACATCCAAGCATTTGTTCATCAGCACCAAGACCACCTGCTACCTTCAAAAAATCCATATATCCGATATTTTTTTAAGGCTCCTGGTGCAACCATTTCGATTTACACATCAGGAAAGGTTGTCCTACAAGGTAATCAGGCCACGCGCTATGCTGCCTTCTTCGGTTACCAACAAGATCCGATAGACCAAGCACTTGCTGGACAAGACTTCCCCTTAATCGGAACGGATGAAGTTGGGAACGGTTCTTACTTTGGAGGGCTTGCCGTCGTGGCTTCACTGGTCAGCCCGGAACAACATGCCCGCTTAAAAAGTCTAGGAGTTGGGGATTCTAAGACCTTAGATGATCGAAAAATTCAAACTCTCGCACCGATCCTCAAAAAAGAAATCCCGCATCAGGCCTTACTGCTGACACCTAAAAAATACAATCAGGTCATCGCCTCTGGCTACAATGCGGTATCTGTCAAGGTTGCTCTTCACAATCAAGCCATTTTTTTGCTCTTGCAACAAGGGGCAAAGCTCAAAAGATTGTAGTCGATGCCTTTACGACCAAGAAAAACTATGATCGCTATGTTCAAGCAGAAGCGAATCAGGTCCCACAAGTCGTCACCCTAGAAGAGAAGGCCGAAGGAAAATACCTGGCGGTAGCTGTGAGTTCCATTATTGCCCGTGACCTCTTCCTCCAAAATCTGGAAGATTTGAGTCAAGAACTCGGCTACACCCTTCCTAGTGGAGCTGGTACGCCCTCAGACAATGTAGCTGCTCAACTATTACAGGCCTATGGCATTCAAGCCCTTGACTACAGTGCCAAACTTCATTTTAAAAATACAGAAAAAGCAAAAAAATTGATAGAAAGATAAAGCATGAAACGTTCAAAAAAATCAACTAATCCAGTCCGTTCTTTCCTGAAAGAATGGGCGCTCTTCGGCCTCATTATTGGAGGCATTATTCTCTCTCGTATTTATCTGTGGACGCCTGTCCGTGTCGATGGCCATTCTATGGATCCGACCTTGGCAGACAGTGAATACCTTCTCGTTATCAATAAACTGCCTATCGACCGTTTTGATATCGTAGTCGCTAGTGAAACAGATAATGGTAAAACCAAAGAAATCGTTAAACGGGTCATTGGACTCCCTGGTGAAACCATCGAGTACAAAAACGATGTCCTCTATATCAACGGCAAAGAAACTGACGAGCCTTACTTGAAAGACTACATTCAAAAATTTAAAGAAGATAAATTGCAATCAACCTATTCTGGAAAAGGGTTCGAAGAAAATGGAGAGCTCTTCCGCCAAATGGCACAGATAGCCGAAGCTTTCACCGTTGATAAAGATGGAAGTGCGACCTTCACGAAAAAGCTCTTGGATGATGAGTATCTACTCCTTGGTGATGATCGAATCGTTTCAAAAGATAGCCGCCAGGTGGGGGCTTTCAAGAAGGAACAAATCAAAGGGGAAGCCGTCCTTCGCCTCTGGCCACTCCTTCCATTCCAGACTTATTAACCCATGATGAGGTTGGGACTCTTGTTCCAATCTCTTTCAATATCTTCATGAGAGATAAGCTCTCTCAGGCCATTACTTAAAAGGAAACTCTGCATGGAATACTATTTCTCAGGAACCATTGAGCGGGTCATTTATGAAAATCAAAGTAGTTTTTTCCGTATCTTATTGTTGGATATCAATGATACAGATGCAGAGGACTATGATAACTTTGACATTATCGTTACTGGAACGATGGCAGATATCGTCGAAGGAGAAGATTATACCTTCTGGGGAGAACTGGTCCATCATCCGAAATATGGCCAACAGTTGCAAATGAATCGCTATGAACGAGCCAAACCCACTAGCAAAGGCTTGGTGAAATACTTTTCTAGCGACCATTTTAAAGGGATCGGACTCAAAACGGCCCAAAAGATCGTCGATCTCTATGGTGAGGATACCATTGATAAAATTCTGCAAGCACCTGAAAAGCTAGCCTCCATCTCCGGACTTTCTAAAAAGAATCGCGAGGCCTTTGTCGAAAAACTACAGCTCAACTATGGTACGGAACGGGTCCTCGCCCAACTTGCTAACTATGGCATCCCTAATAAACTAGCCTTCCAAATTCAAGATTTCTACAAGGAAGAAACCTTGCAAATCGTCGAATCGGCTCCTTATCAACTGGTCGAAGATATTCAAGGGATGGGCTTTAAAATCGCCGACCAATTAGCAGAAGAATTAGGGATTGCCAGTGATGCTCCTGAACGCTTCCGAGCTGGACTGGTTCATAGTCTTTTAACCCTCTCCTTAGAAACAGGGGACACCTACGTTGAAGCCAAAGAATTGCTCCAAGCCACCATCCAACTCTTAGAAGCATCTCGTCCAGTCGAACTCGATCCAGCCAGCGTCGCCCAAGAATTGGCCAGTCTCATCGAAGAAGACAAGGTGCAAAATATTGACACTAAGATCTTCAACAACAGCCTCTTCTTTGCGGAAGAAGGGATCCGAAGCCATATCGGTCGCCTGCTAGAAAAAGGAAAGCAAGAATCTTTCGAAGCAGAAAAAATCGAACAAACGATTGATGACATTGAAGATGAACTCCACATTCACTACGACCCCATCCAACGGAAGGCTATCCAAGAAGCCATCCAGCAAAAGGTCTTTGTCCTTACAGGTGGACCAGGAACAGGGAAAACAACCGTTATCAATGGAATTATCGGAACCTATGCCCGCCTGCACCAATTGGACCTTCGAAAGAAATCTCAATTACCAATCCTCTTAGCTGCTCCAACCGGTCGAGCAGCCCGTCGAATGAGTGAACTGACAGGTCTTCCGAGCGCCACCATTCATCGTCACTTAGGAATGACTGGAGACGATGACACGAGTCACTTGGACGATTATCTCGATGCGGATTTTATCATTGTCGATGAATTCTCTATGGTGGATACTTGGCTGGCCAATCAGCTTCTCAGCAATATCTCCTCCAATACCAAACTCTTAATCGTTGGAGATGCCGATCAGCTTCCTTCTGTGAGTCCTGGACAAGTCTTGTCCGATCTCCTACAGATCCCAATCATTCCTCAAGTCAAACTGGAACATATCTTCCGTCAAAGTGAAGATTCGACCATCGTCACTTTGGCCAGTCAGATTCGTAAAGGCCACCTGCCTTCTGATTTCACAGAGAAAAAACCTGATCGTTCCTACTTTGAAGCGCCGAGTGAGCTCATCGCTCCCATGATTGAAAAAATCACCAGCGCTGCCCTTCGCAACGGCATTCCGGCCCGAGACATCCAGGTCCTCGCTCCGATGTATCGAGGTTCTGCAGGCATTGACCAGATTAACAGTCTCATGCAAGAGCTTCTCAATCCATTAGAAACGGATGCTCTATTCTTTCAAGCACTGGACTGCCAGTATCGAAATGGTGACAAGGTCATCCACCTGGTCAATGATGCTGAAAGCAATGTCTTTAACGGAGATATTGGCTACATCACCGACCTTTTACCGGCTAAGTATACCGAATCCAAACAAGATGAACTGACCATCCAGTTTGACGGCAATGAATTGGTCTACCCCCGCAATGAATGGTACAAGATTCGCCTGGCCTATGCTATGAGCATCCACAAGTCACAGGGAAGCGAATTTCCTGTGGTCATTCTGCCCTTGACCAATCAGAGTCGGCGCATGCTCCAACGCAATCTGATCTACACGGCCATCACCCGTTCCAAAAGCAAGCTCATTCTCTTAGGAGAATACACTGCATTTGACTTTGCGACAAGGAATACTGGAACTGCTCGCAAAACCTATCTGATTGAGCGTTTTTCGGATGGAACCTCTCAAGGTAGAGACTCTGCCTCACAGAGCCCTGTCCACCTGGAAGAGCCCATAAAAAAAACAGAGCCCCAAAGGGAGCCCGTCTCAGTTGAAAACCACTCTGACTCACCTGCTTCCCTAGCTTCTCAGCAAGGCTATCGATTAACAGAGGACAATTACTTAAGCATTGATCCCATGATTGGCCTCACAGAGGAAGAAATTCAACAGTTCTTCAAAACTAATTAAAAATTCCCCGTAGGTCAAGTATACCTACGGGGTTTCTTCTATTAGAGATCCTTCACGGGTTTCCCGAGACTCGGAAAAAAAATTAGTGAGGGTCACCCCTAAAAGGCGAATACCTGAGGAGTTACTTTCTAGGCTCTGGTAGAGCTCCTGGGCCAGTCTCTGAATGACTTCAGGGTCTCTGGTTGCTTCCTCTAAACTTCGTCTCTTAGTCAAGGTCGTAAAATCAGCATAACGAATCTTGAGCACCAAGGTCTTACCAATTTTCTGATGATTGGCCAAACTGTTCGCTACCTTTTCAGATAGGTTGGCTAATTCTTTTAGCACATCATCCTCGGCCACCAGCAATTTTCGGTAGGTGCGTTCCTTCCCAATGGACTTACGAATGCGATTGCTCTTGACCGGACTGTTATGGATTCCTCGAGCCTTTCGATAGAGATCAAAACCAAAGCGACCGAAGTGATCGATGAGAGTCATTTCCGGTACTTCTAAGAGATCTGCACCAGTATAAATTCCCAAATCATGAAGTCGCTCCACTGTCCGTTTTCCCACACCATGAAACTTAGCTACATCCAGCTGACTTAAAAAGTCTTGAGCTTGCTCGGGTAAAATGACGGTCAGTCCCTGAGGCTTCTGGTAATCACTGGCAATTTTTGCTAGAAACTTATTGTAGGAAACTCCGGCAGAAGCAGTTAAGTGCAATTCATTCCAAATATCATGCTGAATCAAGCGAGCTACCTTGACAGCAGACTGAAGACCAAGCTTATTGTTGGTCACATCCAGATAGGCTTCATCAATGCTCATGGGCTCAATCAGATCGGTGTAGCGTTTAAATATTTCTCTGACTTGGAGACCGACTGCCTGGTACTTCTCGTAGTTGCCAGGGATGAAAACTGCCTGAGGACACCGTTCATAGGCCTCTTTGGAACTCATAGCCGAATGGACACCATATTTCTGGCTTCGTAATTACAAGTCGACACCACTCCTCTTCCGCCAGACAAACGGGGATCATGGCCAATAATGACAGGCTTTCCTTTTAATTCGGGATGGTCACGCTCTTCAACGGACGCAAAAAAGGCATCCATATCGATATGAATGATTTTACGGCTCGTATCATTTACTAAAGGAAATATGAGCATGGGCAACCTCCTCTTTCATTATATCCCTATCAACGATTTTTTCCTACTAATTCCTACCTCTTCTAAGACAAAAATATAATACAGTTTATTCGTATTTACCCTTCTGTATTATAAAAGAATCCAAAATCTTTTTGCTATTCCCTTTGTGAAACCGATTTCTATGTGGTATACTACTATTGTAAGTGCAACAGATTTGTTGCTAGAAAGACAAAAGAGGATTTAAACATGGTTGTTAAAACAGTTGTTGAAGCACAAGACATTTTTGACAAAGCCTGGGAAGGCTTCCAAGGTGAAGACTGGAAAGAAAGAGCCAGTGTCTCACGCTTTGTACAAGCTAACTACACTCCATATGATGGAGACGAAAGCTTCCTAGCTGGCCCAACAGAACGTTCACTTCACATCAAGAAGATTGTTGAAGAAACAAAAGCACACTACGAAGAAACTCGTTTCCCATACGATACTCGTCCAACTTCTATCGCTGATATCGCAGCTGGATACATCGACAAAGAAAACGAAGTGATCTTCGGTATCCAAAACGATGAATTGTTCAAATTGAACTTCATGCCTCGTGGTGGTATCCGTATGGCGGAAACTACTTTGAAAGAAAATGGATATGAGCCAGATCCAGCTGTGCATGAAATCTTCACTAAATATGTAACAACAGTTAACGACGGTATCTTCCGTGCTTATACTACAAACATCCGTCGTGCACGTCACGCTCACACAGTAACTGGTCTTCCAGATGCATACTCACGTGGACGTATCATCGGGGTTTATGCTCGTTTGGCCCTTTACGGAGCTGACTACTTGATGGCTGAAAAAGCAAACGACTGGAACGCGATTACTGAAATCGATGAAGAATCAATCCGTCTTCGTGAAGAAGTAAACCTTCAATACCAAGCACTTCAAGAAGTTGTTAAATTGGGTGACCTTTATGGTGTAGACGTACGTCGTCCTGCCTTCGATACAAAGAAGCAATCCAATGGACAAACATCGCCTTCATGGCTGTCTGCCGTGTGATCAACGGTGCTGCTACTTCTCTTGGACGTGTGCCAATCGTTTTGGATATCTACGCTGAACGTGACTTGGCTCGTGGTACTTACACTGAGTCTGAAATCCAAGAATTCGTTGATGATTTCGTTATGAAATTGCGTACTGTTAAATTTGCTCGTACAAAAGCTTACGACCAATTGTACTCAGGTGACCCAACCTTCATCACAACTTCTATGGCTGGTATGGGTAACGACGGACGTCACCGTGTTACTAAGATGGACTTCCGTTTCTTGAACACGTTGGACAACATCGGTAACTCTCCAGAACCAAACTTGACAGTTCTTGGACTGATAAATTGCCATACAGCTTCCGTCGCTACTGTATGCACATGAGCCACAAACACTCTTCTATCCAATACGAAGGTGTAACAACAATGGCGAAAGACGGATACGGTGAAATGAGCTGTATCTCATGTTGTGTATCTCCACTTGACCCAGAAAACGAAGAACAACGCCACAACATCCAGTACTTCGGTGCTCGTGTAAACGTGCTTAAAGCCCTTCTTACTGGTTTGAACGGTGGTTACGACGACGTTCATAAAGACTACAAAGTATTTGACATCGATCCTATCCGTGACGAAGTTCTTGAATTCGAATCTGTTAAAGCAAACTTCGAAAAATCACTTGACTGGTTGACTGACACTTACGTAGATGCTTTGAACATCATCCACTACATGACTGATAAGTACAACTACGAAGCTGTCCAAATGGCCTTCTTGCCAACTCACCAACGCGCTAACATGGGATTCGGTATCTGTGGATTCGCTAACACTGTTGATACTTTGTCAGCAATCAAATACGCTACTGTTAAACCAATCCGTGACGAAGATGGCTACATCTACGATTACGAAACAATCGGTGAATACCCACGTTGGGGTGAAGATGACCCACGTTCTAACGAATTGGCAGAATGGTTGATCGAAGCTTACACTACTCGTCTTCGCAGCCACAAACTTTACAAGAATGCAGAAGCTACAGTTTCACTTTTGACTATCACTTCTAACGTTGCTTACTCTAAACAAACTGGTAACTCACCAGTCCACAAAGGGGTATACCTCAACGAAGATGGTTCTGTGAACACAAGCAAATTGGAATTCTTCTCACCAGGTGCTAACCCATCTAACAAAGCTAAAGGTGGATGGTTGCAAAACTTGAACTCACTTGCTAGCCTTGACTTTGGTTACGCAGCTGACGGTATCTCACTCACTACTCAAGTGTCACCTCGTGCTCTTGGTAAAACTCGTGACGAACAAGTAGACAACTTGGTAACTATCCTTGATGGATACTTCGAAAACGGTGGACAACACGTTAACTTGAACGTTATGGACTTGTCAGACGTTTACGAAAAGATCATGAGCGGTGAAGACGTTATCGTTCGTATCTCTGGATACTGTGTAAACACTAAATACCTCACTCCAGAACAAAAAACTGAATTGACACAACGTGTCTTCCACGAAGTTCTTTCTATGGATGATGCATTGAGCTAAGATTCAAATAGATTTTTCAAACCAGTCGGAAACGGCTGGTTTTTTCTTGTCCTGTCTTGACTAAATCCGTGGTAACACTAGTACAAATCAGTGAAATTTTGATATAATGGAGACAATCTATTAACAGAACAGGAAGAACAATGGAAGCGTCTAAAGATATGGACCGCGTGATTGATGTCCTCATGTTGGCAGGAACCCTCCTTTTAGAGAGTGGTTCTGAAATCCATCGGGTAGAGGATACCATGATCCGGATTGCTCATTCTCAAGGAATCGATGATTGCAATGCCTTAGCGATGCCAGTCGCTATTTTCTTTTCAATCGAAAATGCCAATATCACGCGGATGAAGCGGATCCTACGGATCAATTACAATATCGAGAAGGTCTGTGATGTCAATCAGATCTCTCGCCAATTAGTCTCTGGGCACATCAATCTCGAAGAAGCCTACCAAGCCTTGAGCCAATTAAAACGGAAACGAGTCCCTTATACCAATCTACAGTTAACCATTGCGGCTACTCTAAGTGCTCCTTTTTTCTCCATTATGTTTGGCGGGAATTTTTATGATGCGATAGGAGCAGGTATTGCGACTGTCTTTGCCTATGCTTTCTCTCTAGTCGTTGAGAAATACGTGCGCATCCCTTTTGCCACTGCTTTTGCGGCAGCCTTTGTCTTTGGATTTTTAGCCCATATTTGGGCCCGCTATAGTGGTTTTCCTTCCAATACTGATCTCATTATTGCCGGTTGTGTCATGCCTTTCGTTCCTGGGATTGCCATGACCAATGCCGTCAGGGATCTGATGAACAACCACCTCAACTCTGGGATGAGTAAACTCTTTGAGACCCTGCTCATTACTCTTGCCCTTGGTGCCGGAACGACCGTCGCTCTTGTCCTTATGAAATAGAATCATGAATCTAATCGAATTTTTAATCCAAGCCGTGGCGAGTTTGATTGCCATCATTACCTTTTTAATCGTCCTCAACGTGCAACGTTCCATGCTACTCCCTGGAGGAATTTTAGGGATGGCTATTTGGTTGCTCTACTATATCTTGAAAGGGCCTACCAATGTTATCATTGCGACTTTTATCGCCGCCATTGTCGGTTCTTGTATCAGTCAAATTTTAAGTATCATCTACAAGACGCCTGTCGTTGTCTTTATGCTAGCTATTCTCGCTCCCTTGGTTCCTGGATATATTTCCTATCGGACCACCTCCTTCTTTGTTAGTGGCCAATATCAGCAAGCCGTGACCAGTGTGACCCTAGTTGTTATTCTGGCCTTGGTCATCTCTATCGGGATGGCTAGCGGGTCTGTCGTCTTGAAACTCTACCATTCTTACCAACGCTATCAAAAAAGAAAAATAACCAATGCCAACTAGCATTGGTTTTTCAAAACTTATCTATGTAATCGCTTGCATTTTTGTTTAAAAGGAGTACAATGATAGTGAAAAAACAAATCCTTTAAAGTATGTGAGGTGTTGCATGATGGGAAACAAGTATATCAAGTATCTCCCTTGGGGGATTTTAGGAGCAATCAACTCCTATCTAGAAGCAACTAACTATGCACGCAATTCATTTGACCTGCTCTTTCTGACCTTGAACTTTCTGATTGTGTACATCGCTATACTCGTCTTCTACGAAAATGTTCTAAAAGATAAATGCAAAGAACTCTTCATACGGGTTATGAGTAACCCTAAGAAAGATAAGCAAGCATAAGAGTTGAAAAGCCATCTAAGGATGGCTTTTTTGATTTTCGTCCTCTTTTTTTCAAAAAATCCCCTTGCCCAACTCGGTCCTAAGAATGATTTCCATACTGTTCTGGATTTTTCAAGGGAGTTTTGCTCTCAAATATGGTAAAATAGTAACGAAATATACTAGTAGATATCAAATTAAAAGAGGTTATTTATGACAATCGGTATTGATAAGATTGGATTTGCGACCAGCCAATATGTCTTGCGCTTAAGTGAGCTAGCGGCTGCTCGAAATACTGATCCAGAAAAACTCAGTAAAGGGCTCTTATTGAAAGAACTAAGTATTGCCCCTATTACAGAGGATATCGTCACACTTGGAGCAAGTGCCAGCCATAGTATTTTAACCGAAGAAGAAAAAGAAGAAATCGATATGGTCATCTTAGCGACCGAGTCAGGAATTGACCAGAGTAAGGCTGCTGCTGTTTTCGTTCACGGTCTCCTAGGAATCCAACCCTTTGCTCGGAGCTTTGAAATGAAGGAAGCCTGCTATGCTGCAACGGCCGCTTTGGACTATGCTAAACTTCATGTTGAAAAGTTCCCACAGAGCAAGGTCTTGGTCATTGCCAGCGATATTGCAAAATATGGGATCGACACCCCTGGAGAGCCGACTCAAGGAGCTGGATCTGTCGCTATGCTGGTGACGCAGAACCCACGTATCCTAGCCTTTAACGATGATAATGTAGCTCAGACCCGAGATGTCATGGATTTCTGGCGTCCCAACTATTCCAGCACACCCTTTGTCAATGGGATTTATTCGACCCAACAGTACTTGGATTGCTTGAAAACAACTTGGACAGAGTATCAAAAACGGACTGGCTTAACCTTGGATGATTTTGCGGCGGTCTGCTTCCACCTGCCTTATCCCAAGCTCGCCCTCAAGGGCTTAAAAAGATTCTTGACAAGGGTCTTTCTCCTGAGAAACAAGCCCAATTGCAATACAATTTTGAACAATCCATTCTCTACAGCCAAAAGGTTGGGAATATCTATACGGGTTCCCTCTTCCTAGGTTTGCTTTCTCTCTTAGAGAATCAGCCTCAACTAGTGGCTGGCGACCGGATCGCCCTCTATGGATATGGAAGTGGCGCAGTCGCTGAGATTTTTAGTGCTCACTTGGTCGAAGGATTTGAGCAAATGCTCCATCCAAACCGTATGGCAGAATTGGATCAGCGAAAAGCTCTTACGATTGACGAATATGAGAAGATCTTCTTCGAAGAGGCACAATTAGATGCTGAAGGCAATCAAATCTTCCAAGGTTACCAAGATCAAACCTATGCCTTATCAGAAATCAACGAACACCAACGAACCTATGTAAAGGTAGAACACCATGGTTAAATTAACTGGTTTTTCAAAAGCAAGTCCAGCAGAGCGCATCGAGAAACTGGCTCAGGCCGGACTCCTTTCAGAAGAAGGTCTACAAACAGTAAGGGACAATGAACCATTGCCCCTTTCTCTTGCCAATGAAATGGTCGAAAACGTCCTTGGCACCTTGACTTTACCCTTTGGTCTAGCTCCTGGCTTCCAGATAGATGATCAGGAAATCCAAGTCCCAATGGTGACGGAAGAACCTTCTGTCATCGCTGCTGCTTCTTACGCTGCTGGACTAATCAAGCGCTCAGGTGGGTTTCAGACCCAGGTTCACAAGCGTCAAATGATCGGTCAAGTGGCTCTCTATGACGTTAGCCATAAAGAAAAGGCCAGTCAGGCGATTACAGAAGCTAAAGAAGAACTGCTCCAACTGGCCAATCAAGCCTATCCTTCCATCGTTAAACGGGGAGGTGGGGCACGAGATCTCTGGACAGAGGTGAAAGGGGACTTTCTCATTTGCTACCTATCTGTCGATCCAAAAGAGGCCATGGGGGCTAATATGCTCAACACCATGCTAGAAGCCCTGGTCAACCCTTTAGAAGATTTATCCGAGGGCCAGGGATTAATGGCCATTCTGTCTAACCTAGCGACAGATGCCCTGGTCACGGCAAGTTGTCACATAGACTACCGCTTCCTCAGTCGCGAACCCAAGGAAGCTGCCGAAATCGCTCAAAAAATAGCTCTGGCCAGTCAACTAGCGGCTGTTGATCCTTATCGAGCAGCGACTCACAACAAGGGAATTTTTAATGGTATCGATGCTGTCGTCTTGGCAACTGGGAATGACTGGCGGGCGATTGAAGCGGGTGGCCATACCTATGCTAGTCGATCTGGACAAGCTCAAGGACTATCTAGTTGGATAGCTCATCCAGATCAGCAAGTCCTAGAAGGCCAGTTGACTCTTCCCATGCCTATCGCTACCAAGGGAGGCTCCATCGGACTCAATCCAAGTGTTCAAGTGGCTTATGACCTACTTGGAAATCCCGATGCCCAAACTCTTGCGCGGATCATTGTTTCCGTTGGCCTGGCTCAAAACTTTGCAGCGCTTAAGGCCTTGGTCAGCACCGGTATTCAGCATGGGCATATGAAACTCCAGGCTAAGTCACTCGCCCTACTTGCCGGCGCTAGTCCGTCGGAGGTGGCTCCAGTGGTTCAAGCCCTGTTAGAAGACAAACCTTTTAACCTAGAAAAAGCCCAAGCTATTTTAGAGAACATTCGTCAAAGCAATTAAAAAATCCCTCCGTTCACACGGAGGGATTTTTGCTAGTTTCTTCAAGTTAATCATGGATAGAGGAGATTTGTTCGTATCCTTCTTTTACGCGGCCATAAAGAAGATAGGGAACCTTTCTCAAATCGGCAAGTGTCTGACAAGAAAGAGCACACATGATCAGGCGTAAATCCTCTTTCCAAGCATTGACTTGGGCGATGACCTCTTCAATCGGCTGTGTCTCTACCAATTCTAAAATGGTCCGAGAAAGACCGACCCCCTTGGCTCCTAGAACCAGTGCCTTGATCATATCCAAAGGATGACGAACGCCACCAGAGGCGAGAACCTCAACCTGATCCATCAGTGGTTGAGCCCCAAGCAAGGCTTGAACCGTTGTTTGTCCCCAGTCATTGAGATAGGAACGATTGCCTCCCCGACGGTTTTCGATATAGGCAAAACTGGTTCCGCCTCTACCAGAAATATCAACGGTCCTGACACCTAATTCGATGGCTCTTTGGATAGTTCCGGCGTCCATACCAAAACCAACCTCTTTTAGCACCAATGGCACAGGTAGATGCTTTGCATAGTCTGCTAAGTGGTCTTGCCAGTTTCTAAAGCTTCGTTCCCCTTCGGGCATGAGAAGCTCCTGCATGAGGTTGACATGGAGTTGGAGAAAGAGAGGCTGGGTCTCCTCAATGGTCTGCAAGCCCAGTTCAAGCGGTTTGTCAATCCCGATATTGGTCGCAAAGAGAAGGTCCGGATAAAGGTCCTTGACTCGATAGGAGCTGTCCTGGGGATCTTTTAAAGCTGCACTATAGGAACCCGTCACAAAGAGAATGCCACAGGCTTCTGCCACCTGGGCTAACTTCCGATTGATCTCTCCTCCCTTGGCACTGCCACCTGTCATGGCATTGATATAAAAAGGGTAGTCCCAGTCACGACCCGCAAAATGGGTCTTCAAATCCACCTCATCTAAATCGATAGTTGGTAAAGAGGAATGAATCAACTCAACCTCATCAAAGCTATTGTAATCCGGAGTTTGCTCCAAGGCCAAGCGAATATGTTCATCCTTTCGGTTGGTCGTCATACTCTCCCATCCTTTCTGAATATAATAAATCAATCCCTGCTTCTTGCCAGCGTCTGACGATTTCTTGGGCAGCATCCTCCTTAAATGCGAGGGCTATCCCACAATCTCCTCCTCCAGCTCCACTAGATTTTGCAATAACCGCTAGTCCTTCTTCTGCCCTCTTTAATTGGGCCAGTTTTTTGGTATAAATCACCTCATTGAGAGATCGAAGTAAGTCACTAGCCCGACTGATAGAAGACCAGGCCAAGTCTCGATCTCCCTCTTGAAAGGCAACTAAAAGGTCTTGTACAGCCTGCTCCGTCCCCTCTAAGAAGACAGAATCAATAGCTGAACGAACCTGGTTAATCAAGTCTCTTGAAATAGCAGGTTCCTGGGTCCAGCCCACCAAGAAAGTATAGGACAACTGAGGAGCAAGAGGCTGGATTTCATATCCCCAATCCAGGGCTAAGATCTGGTCCAGATCCTGATCTTGTAATTGCTCAGCTAGCGCCTGTCGGTCAAAAGAGCGGTAGCTAACCAAGCTTTCATAGGCAATACAAGCTAGGTCTCCCATAGAGCCATTGTCTCCACGTCGAATCAAGACCAAACAGGCCAAACGAAAGAGCAAGTCTGCTGACAGGGGAAAATCATAAAGAGCTGCCATGGCTTTAAGCGTCAACAAGACCACACTACCACTAGAGCCTATTCCAAATTTTTTACCCTCTCGCTCAAATTTCCCCCCAATGCATAAATCAAAGGGAGCAAGTGCCATTCCTTGTGACTGGAGGTAGGCGTTCATCAGATGCACGGTTTCTTGGATCAGGGCATAGTCCGACTGCGGAGTCAAATCAACCGCAAAGGAAAACATGTCCGACTGAATCCGATAAGTAGATGCTGGTTGGATATCTGCCTGCATGTAAATGGGAATAAACTGAATAATGGCTGTTTGTCCAGAAGTTAAGATAGAATATTCCCCAGCGATATACAGCTTCCCACCAGCTCGAACTTCTTTCTTATTCTTCATGAGATAGATCCTTGGTCTTAGAAACAATGATACGGTAGTCTTGTTCAAAAAGTGGAACTAACTGATCCAGATCCTCTTCTAGACAGAGAACCTTCACATTCGGTCCTGCATCCATGGTGAAGTAGCACCGTTTCCCTTCGCTACGAAGAGAGCGGACAAACTCCATGGCCTCATAGCTCTTATCCGTCAAATAGGAGAAGGCTGGACTAGCAGTTTTGGTTGTAGAATGCATGAGAAGAGCATTCCGTTCAGTCAATTCCCCTACTTTTTCAAAGTCATTGCCCTTCAGGTAAGCCAGCATATCTTGGTAATCCTGAGCTGACTGGCGGATCCATTCTTGGAAATTGCTAGAGGTTTCCGTACACCGCTTCATCCCTTCCCGGCTAGAAAGAATCTTTTGTTGGTCGTTTAACACCAGCATAATCATCGCCAGCTTAAGATCCGTTTCCACCTGGTAGATCGCTCCGGTATCCTTGTCCCAAGCCGCTAAAGGGCCAAAGAAAGAACGGGAAGACGAACCGGAGGCAAACTTAGCCGCTTGAGCTTGTTCTGCTTGCGTCATCCCCAGTTGGTAATAGCGATTGCAAGCTTTTACCAAGGCAGATAGACCACTGGAACTAGAAGAAAGCCCTGCAGCTGTCGGCATGTTGTTGCTGGTATCAATCCGCACAAAGCCAGTCTCCCCTTCCGGTTTAAAGCGGTCGATGACTGCTCCAATCTTGGCCTGCTCCGCTTCATTTTGGAAGACACCATCAATATAGAAAACATGGGCCTTGGCCTCAGGACCCAAAGGACTCAGTCGCGTCTCCGTATACATATTTTCCAAGGTCAAGGAAATGGAACTAGTTGATGGCACCATGGCTTCACTGTTTTCCTTGCCCCAATACTTAATAATGGCGATATTGGCATACGATTTTACACTTACAGGCTTTCGATCCATAACTCCTTCACTCCTTTATTTCTTAGTTCTTTTGCGATGATTTCTGCTTGTTCCTGGCCTGCAGCAAGGGCAATGATACAGCCACCAAGCCCTCCACCGCTCATTTTGGCTCCCAAGGCTCCACTCGCTAAGGCTAGTTCCACCAATTGATCCGCTTCTGGACAACTCACTCCCACTGCCTGCAAATGATGATGGCAGTCTGTTAAGATACGTCCCAAGGTGGGAGCATCTTTTTGAGCAAGGGCTTTTTCTGCTTGCTCGGTAAGGAGCCCGATTTCATGGAAACTAGCAAGGGCCGCTGTTCCCAAGTCCTTGACTTTCTGAATGGCTTCTTTGGTATGGCCGTGGATACCTGTATCTGCAATGACCAATTTGGCACCCAAATCAACTTCTAACTCACTAAAACCGACGTTGCGAATGAATTTAATCGGCTGATCACTGAGGCAAGTCTTGGCATCTAGCCCACTTGGATTCATATGGGCAATCATTTCTGCTCGATTAACCAAGATTTCTAAGGTTTCTTGACTCAAATCCCGCTTGAAGTAATCAAAGACTGCTCGAATTGCCGCAATACTGACAGCAGCCGAGGACCCCATCCCCCGCTGGGACGGAATCATGGAGTCAATCCGGCAAGCGATAGCCGCCTCCTCAATCCCCAAATGCTCTAAAGAAGCGTAAACGGCCATAGATAAGCTATCATTCTCAAAAAGGACCCACGGACGCTCCGCAGGTACAATCTGACAAGTGACCTGAATGTTAAGGAGGGGCAAGGCAATGGCTGGATAGCCATAAACAACCGCATGCTCTCCTATTAAAATAATCTTGCTATGTGCTTGTCCGACACCTATCGATCTAGTCATATGTCTCTCAGTTATCTTCGTTCTTTCTGCTATAGATTGCTTAATACAATCCTCTCTCCTTCCATTTTAATATAAAAAAAGAAAAAAAGCGATGGCTAAACCACGCTTCTTTCTCCGTCTTAGGAAGGATTTTTTCCGGTTCCTTCCATTTCTCTTTTGATGAGCTCCATGAGTTGATTCCGATCCAGGATCCATTGGGCCCGCTCATCTTTTTCATAGGTCCGATTGGATAGGAAAATAGCTGCCAATTGGAGCTTGCGATTATAGAGAAGGAAGGTTCCTGTATAACCTGTATGGTCCAACCAGTCTCCTTCCAGATTCCAGGCCAGAGAGCGCATCTTCCCTTTTTCTAAAGCATAGTTCTGCGATAAAATCTCTGCAAAAGGATCCTGTAAGTAATGCTCCAGGAAAATTTCCATATCTCTAATGGTCGAAAACAGACCTGCACTTCCGGCATGGACTCCCAGTACACGCGCTTTCGGATCATGGACGACACCAGCTGGAACGCCACGAAGGGTTGGCACCGCTTGAGAAACCGGGCCAAAAGTAGTCTCCTTCATTTGCCAAGGTGCAAAGACTTGCTCCTGAAAAATCTGGGCCAAATCCTGACCATACCACTTCTCCAGAAGAAAGCCCAACAAAAGAAAATTGACATCTGTATAGTGGAACTGGCGATTGTCCTTGAGCTTCAAACGGTGCAGGGCTTCTTTTAAGCCCTCAGCATCCAAGTCATCTCGTCTAGGGATGAAAGGATCCAGCCCAGAAGTATGGGTTAAAAGCTGACGGATGGTCACCTCTGCCTGCTCCATATCCGGATAGTGAGAAGCTAAGGGACGATCGATATCAATTTGCCCTTGTCGGACCAGAAAAGCAAGAACCGTTCCAACTCCGACGACCTTACTCACACTGGCTAAATCATAGGTCAAGCCAGGAATAACTGGCTCTTGCTTGTCTGGATCAGCTAGTCCCAAGTAATACTCCTGCCAGCTTCCTTTCTGATAGAGCGCAAGAGAGGCACCTGGGTAGATGCCTGCTCCTATTTGCTCTTGAATTTTTTGGATGATTTTTTCCATTTTTCTTCACTCATTTCAATCAGCCAAAAGACTTGCTTAGGCTTCGAACCACCATTCAATCTTGCTTGGATCCTCAACCAAGACAAATTGTTGCCTTTTTGGTACAAAAGTCACCTGATCTCCAAAGCAAGAGGCCACTTCACTTGCTACAAATGGCTCTAGAATGACCTTGACCTGACAAAGGTCCCAAGTCTGTCCATTAGCTAGTGTGAGGTCCGGACCATCTGATGCTTCTAAGTCTAAATACTCTTCTAAGCCAGGTAGTTGTTGATAGAAAGCTGTAGAAGTCTCTACATTAGGTACACGAAGAACTATCTTTTCTACGAAAAACTCCGTCAAGGTTGTAAACTCTTCATTCGCTTGAAAATCTGGAACTTCCTCAATTTCAGTTAAACTGTCCACTTGCTCTTCCGCATGGAGCAAGATACGATCTCCTTCTGGCGAAAGAGCTTCAAAGGCATAGCCATTTTCCCCTCTGAAGAGGCGATCAACTTGATGACCACGAGCCAGAAGCCACTCAATTTCTTGCGGGTTGGTCACGCGAATCTTTAAGCAAGCCAAGCGTTTTGGTCCCTCAACCTTACGGGTTCTCATACTAGGGGATTCCTCTAAATAGAGGCGGTCTGTCTTCGATTGATCTCCAAGGGATAATAAAGCCCCATCTTCCAACAGGGTTTTCATTCCTAAGACCTTTTCAAAAAATTCTTGATTGACATTTCGATTGTTTGTTTTTAATACGGGTGAAATACTACTAATCTTATTTATGCACATAATTCCTCCAAGTCTTTTATATTTTAAAAGATTTTCTTTTTTTTTACAAGAAATCTTGTGCAAAAAAGACAGATTTCTCAAAATTTTGAATCTGTCTTTCTTTACTTAATATACTGTTCGTGTATGGACCCGCCCGTTTGGAGCTTCAAATTCGTATTCTAAGTAATCCTGATAGGTCCCTGGTGCAATCACTCCACGCACATCTAATACAGCCGTTCCCGCCTGTCCCACAATGGAATCTGCTAACAGGCAGCAATTCGTAGACAGAACAAAGTAAGATTTAAAACGCGAAGAAGTAAATTTATATAGCTCAGCCCCTAAATCATATTTCAATTTGTAAGCGTAGGTCGGCTGACCGTCTTCCAGTAACCTACTAGGTGGATCCCAAGGTTCTAACAACTGATCAATTTCAGCTAGACGCTTCTCTACTGCCTGATTCTCTTCTTCGGTAAGGGATAGGCTGTAGCCAAACAGCGTCTTTTGACTCTCTTTTTTACATAGTTCGATGTATGGTTCCTTATCCACTTTAAACAGTACGCCATCCCCAATCGTCCCAAATAGACGCTCTGAAAAAGGGATCGTAACTTCCGTAAGAAATGACCTTCCCCTGATAACAAATATCTACATGCCCAATCGCTCCAAATAAGTTGCTGTCAGAAGTATGAACCAAAATTTCTAATTCCCTTGCCTCTTCTTCTTTTTTCACCAATCGATAAGGGCCTGTGTGTCCCGCCGAGCTCCCTTTTTGAAGAAACTGGTTAAACCGTTTTAACTCCTTAGCAGGGATAAAAGGCGCAAAAGATAACCGGTAGGCTAATACGAAAAGCGACGTTTTAACTCTTGGCCTTGTTGGTCTTTGTCAAATAAAAATACCATCTCGAATATTAGAAATCCCTCAACAAGACCAGATAAGCCCCCAAGAGGATAAATTGGAAGTGCCCATCTGAACCAGGTTCCAAGACAGTTGCTAGACCAATCCCACCGTTTAAAAAGCGCATCCCATAAATAGAGCCAGCCTCCTTTTACCCGATTGGCCTTATAAAGCCAAAATGTGATCCCATAGACAATGGCACTCCCCAACTGATATGCCCCTAAACAAATCACAACTAAGTTTACGGGCAGACTACTCAGTCGATTCAACCAGATCAACGCAAGTGAAAGAAAAAAATAAACCAAATAGAGTGGCTATAGGAAATAGACTTGCTACGTAACAAAAAAAGCGAAGAAGAAAGCTTCCTAGTCCATCAACTAAAAAAAGTAAATGGCTAATAGATCCAAGGAAAATTTTTGTGAAACCAACACCGTTTCGAAAAAAATGAGGATCCCAAAAATGACGGCAAGAACCCCAAACAATAAAGTCCGTCTTCTTGCAACTTCTTCAACAGATAATTTTTCTCACCATGACACCCTCCTTCAGAGATCAAAGGTCTTTAGACAAATACTATTTTATCACGTATAATATAAGAAGTAAAGAAACAGTGAAGCTGATAAAAGGAGCATCCTATGAAATTCAATCAATATAGCTATCTACCAGTCGACCAAGCAGACATTCTAAAGGAACTGAAAGAAATCGGGTTTGACCTTCCCCTTCATCTTACAGAGAAAGAACTGTTTGAATGGTTTGTTCGCAAGGTTTATTTCACCTACAAAAATACAGATTATCCTCTCTCTAACCTAGTGGCGGATGCTGAAACAGATCTCCTGAGCTATTTCCAATCTGACCGCGAATGGTCTCCAAATATTTTCTACACAGTGGCCCTCCAATTACTCGGTTTCCGCTATTTTATTGACTTTGAAAATACGGACAGCTTCTTAAAAGAAGTCCAAATTCCGATTGAGTATGGAAACTTGGTTGAGAACCTCTATCACCTCCTCAATACTCGAACAGTCAAAGGGAATTTACTAATTGAGCAGTTGGTCAGCGATGGCTTGATCCCTGAAGATAATCACTACCACTTTTTCAACGGTAAAAGTCTAGCTACCTTTAACTGCCATGATCTAATCCGTGAAGTGGTCTATGTAGAAAGTCGGATTGATAGCGATCAGGATGGTCTTCCAGATTTGGTCAAGGTCAATATTATTCGCCCTCGCTATGAAGGAAAAATTCCAGCCGTTATGACTGCCAGCCCTTATCACCAAGGAACCAATGACAAGGCTAGCGACAAGGCGCTCTATAATATGAATGTGGACCTCGAGGTCAAAGAACCTCATACCATCCAAGTAGAAGAACCTCAATTAGAATTGGTGGATCCTGTCGGTTCAGCTCAACTAGTCTCTGAGGCTGAAGAAACCCTCACTCATATCAACTCCAGTTATACCCTCAATGACTACCTTCTCGCTCGTGGTTTTGCCAATCTCTACGTCTCCGGTCTTGGAACCAAGGATTCCCAAGGCTTGATGACCAACGGGGATTACCGCCAAATCGAGGCCTATAAAAATGTCATCGACTGGCTCAATGGTCGTTGCCCGGGCCTTTACAGACCATACACGCCAACTCCAAGTTAAGGCTGATTGGTCTAATGGCAAGGTTGCTACGACGGGCTTGTCCTACCTAGGGACCATGTCCAATGGGCTGGCTACCACAGGGGTTGATGGCCTAGAAGTTATCATCGCAGAGGCCGGTATCTCTTCTTGGTACAACTACTATCGCGAAAACGGACTCGTGACGAGTCCTGGGGGCTATCCTGGAGAGGATTTTGATTCGCTTGCTGAGTTGACTTATTCACGTGCCCTTCGGGCTGGAGACTATCTCCGCCACCATGCAGCCCATCTAGCGGATTTGGAACGGCTTAAAGAGCAAATAGATCGCAAAACAGGGGACTACAACCAATTCTGGCATGACCGCAACTATCTCCTTCAGGCAGACAAAGTCAAGGCAGAGGTCGTCTTCACCCATGGTTCCCAAGACTGGAATGTCAAGCCCCTCCATGTATACCAAATGTTCCAAGCCCTTCCAGCCAACATCAAGAAACACCTCTTCTATCACAATGGAGCCCATGTCTATCTCAACAACTGGCAGTCCATTGACTTCCGTGAGAGTATGAATGCCCTCCTCTCTAAAAAATTACTGGGCTATGATTCAAGCTATGAATTGCCAACCGTCATCTGGCAGGACAATACAGGGGAACAAAGTTGGACTTCCTTGGAAGACTTTGGCAATCAAACAGCCCAGCGGACCTTCCCACTGGGAGATGGTGAGAGAGTCATCCAAAACCGCTATGCGACAGAAGATTATGAGCGCTATGGCAAAGCCTATCCAACCTTCCTAACTGATCTTTACCAAGATAAGGCCCAACAGGTGACCATCGATCTTCCGATCGCAGAAGACTTACACCTCAACGGAAAAGCTCGCCTTCACCTGCGGCTCCAATATAGCACAAACAAAGGCTTGCTCTCAGCCCAACTCATGGAGCTAGGAAGCAAGAAATATCTCCAACCCTATCCAGCTGTCCTATCCGTCCGCACCCTTGATAACGGTCGCTACCATATGCTAGACAATTTGACCGAGTTGCCATTTAAGGAAGCCGGTCAACGGGTGATTACAAAGGGCTATCTCAACCTTCAAAACCGTCATGATCTCTTACAAGTCGAACCTGTAACCCCTGGAGAATGGATGGAATTCGACTTTGAACTCCAACCAACCATCTACAAACTGGAGAAAGGGACCACTCTTCGTCTCGTCCTTTATACAACCGACTTCGAGATCACTGTCCGCGACCAAACAGACTACCAACTCACCATTGATCTGGCCAACTCCAGCTTAACCCTTCCTGAGATGGATTAAGGAATTTCATGCTTTTTCCTTGTCGTCCCTTCCCTTGCTTGATTTGACAGCCTTGTCTACTTATGATAATATCTAAGAGAGTATTTCATAGAAAAAGAGTTTAGAGGATATTATGGCTATCGAAAAAACAGTCAGCGAAATTGCTGAAATTCTAGGAGTTAGTCGCCAAGCGGTCAACAACCGTGTTAAGGCCCTAGATCCTGAAGATACAGAAAAAAATGATAAGGGAGTTACCGTCGTAACCCGTAGTGGCTTGATCAAGCTAGAAGAAATCTACAAAAAGACCATCTTTGAAGACGAGCCTGTCAGTGATGATGTGAAACAGCGTGAATTGATGGAAATTTTGGTAGATGAAAAAAATGCCGAAATCGTCCGTCTCTACGAACAACTAAAAGCAAAAGACGACCAGCTAAAATCCAAAGATGAGCAATTAGCTAAAAAGGATGAGCAGTTGCGTGTCAAAGATGTTCAGATTGCTGAAAAAGACAAACAGCTCGACCAACAACAACAGCTAACCCTTCAGGCTATGAATGACCGTGAAACATTGAAATTAGAATTAGATCAAGCCAATGAAAAGGTTCAAGAACAAGAGAGTAAAGGCTTCTGGAGACGCGTCTTTGGTCGCTAAAAACTGACTTCGGTCAGTTTTTTCTATGCCTTTGCCTCCCCTCAATAATTAGAAAATCCAAAAACACCCAATAGATGAAGGAGTTCCCTTGAAAGAATTAAGCCACTATGTCTCCTTTGATTTAGAATTTAATCAATTTGAAGGAAAGTACCACATTATCCAAGTTTCTGCTGTCCGCTTTGCAGATGGCCAAGAAGTTGCCCACTACGATTCTTATGCCTATACGGATAAACCACTAAAGAGCTTTATCAATGGCCTCACCGGGATCACATCTGATAAAATCCTCCAAGCCCCCCCACTCGAGCAAGTTCTAGCGGAGTTTCGAGATTTTGTTGCAGATAGTCCCCTCATTGGATACAATGCCATCAAGAGCGACCTCCCTATCCTAGCGGAAAATGGACTAGAGTTCACAGACCAATATGCTGTTGATGTCTTTGAGGAAGCTTCTAAACGCTGGCCTTCTGACCTCCATGGGATCAAAAACTTGCAGCTCCATACAGTTGCTCAGTTTTTAGGAGTAGCTGGAAAATCGCATGATAGTCTAGAAGATGCTCGGATGACTGCCCTCGTTTATGAAGCCTTTCTCGAATCAGACTGGGCCCGGCAACTCCTAACCGAACAAGAATCCTTTTCTACCTCTCCTTTTGGTGGATTGGACCTCTCCAATTTTTTTAACGACTAAAAACCTCTATCATCGATAGAGGTTTTCTCTGTATGCTTAGAATGGTAATTTACCAGCAAAAGCTCCCAATTTTTTCTTGGTTGCTGCATCAATTTCTTCGATGGCTGCATTGATAGCTTGAACAGTCATATCAGAAAGAGTTTCTGTATCTTCTGGGTCCACGACTGCCGGGTTAAATTCGATGGATACCACCTTTTTATCACCTGTCAAGGTAGCGACGACCAAGTCTTGAGCAGACTTACCAACAAATTGAGAAGCAGCCAATTCTGCCTGACTTTGTTCCATTTGTTTCTGAAGCTTTTGTGCTTGCTTCATCATATTTTGCATATTCATCATAAGATTTTCTAGATTCCTTTCGTATCAAGGGGTTAGACCCTGTTTTTTAACTTTCGTTGCCTTATTTTGCCTTATTGTTAAAAATTTTCAAAGGCAGAGGCTATTTCTTTTTGTTGTGTTGGGAATAAATGCGAGTACACATTAATTGTGGTATTGATACTAGAATGACCAAGACGTTTCATTAATGTAAAAAAGATATAATCTTTTCCTTCGCCATTCCGTAAACCTTGAGATACTAAGAAAGCTGCATGTGAATGTCTAAAATCGTGGTTACGGATTAATTTTAGATTATCTGGCATCCGTTTCTTAAGTATTACTCTAAAATTAGATACATTTGGAGCAGTTAATACTTCAGGAGTGGTTTGATAAATTTGAAGACTACTTGGATTTTGGGTGAATTCTTGCAAAAATTCAAATTGCTTTACCTTCCACTCTCTTAGTTCTTCTGCAAATCCACTATGTATGTAAATTCTACGATTCGACTGACTAGTCTTTACTGTCCCGATATGAACTTTTCCATTTCGATAGTATGCAGAGTACTTAACATCTATGTACTTTTCATCAAGATTGATTTGATCCCACGTGAGAGCAAGAGCTTCACCAATCCGAACCCCTGTGTACATCAAAACACGATACAATAGTTGGAAAGAATACTCAGCTTCTTCAAAAAGTGAATCAAATTGTTTGAACTGTTCAGGTGTATAGTATGCCATTTCTTTATGTTGCTGTGGCAACCGCCTCAATCCATTACAAGGATTATCTTGTCGAATACGATTAGCAATTGCAACATCAAACATTTTATGAACGAAAATCATTTGCTGATTAACATGGGAATTTGTTAAAGTTCCACCTTTTACACTAGGCTGACTTTTGAGCCAATTCCGATACTCTTTGATGTCCGTAACGGAAATTGCCCGCATGTCTGCATTTTTGAAGTATTTAGATATGTATACCCGATAATAAGACTCCTGACTATCTATTGTCCCTCGTTTATTGCCTCGAAGTTCATCTTCTTCTTGAACAAGCGAGTATAGATAGGAAACAGTAACTTTATCTTTATGTTTGATTTGATGTAACTTATTGATCCGGTAATCTGCCTCATACCGTTCAGCTTCTCTCCGTGTTTTAAAATCTGTTTTTCTGTGACGTTTTTGATTGCCAGTCACGGCATCATAGCCATCACTTATATCAACCCTCCATTTTTTATTTTTTTGTCTAGTTACTACCATTCTGAACCCCCTCATCAATAGTAGCACCTTCCTGTATAGTGTCTATTATATCATGTTTAGGTGTTAACTCAAAACCAAGAATGTCTTCGATAGTCTTTATTGGTACTCTTCCTACGCGTTTATTGCTGTACCAATCGAAACCATTTGAGACTAATATTGATTTGGCTACTCTGATTAATCTTTGTGATTGAGTCTTTGAATAGCCAGTGAGTTTCATAATATCTTTGGCTGTTACTAAATTAATCATTTTACTTCTCACTTTCATTCGTATGAAAAATATGAGACAATAGCAACGGGAATAGTATCCATTGCTATTTCTCAAGTTTAGGGCTTGCTAGGTTCGCTTTGGTCGGTTGAATTAGCAAGCTTTTTTGTTTTGTTGTGGACTAAATTCATGGAAGGATGAAAGGCATCCTTTTCAAAATCATAGCTTAGGACATCAGGATGATGATACTTATCAAAAAGATAAGCATATTTTTCAATTTGTTCTCGGCTATGTCTATCAAATTCTTTTGGAGTAAATGTGATAGTTTTGTAGCACAATTTTCCATTATTATCTGTTACTGTAAAATGATAGTTAATTTTAGTTAACCTACGTTGTAACTGTTTATAGCTATCAACGTCCCGTTGGCTCTCCGATACCATTAAGTCATAAGCTTGTTTTGGAGTAAAAATTGATGTAATGTGGATTTCATTCCAAAGAGCGATTGTATTTGTGTAACGAGCGTGTAGCTGAACAGGGTAAACGTCTGTCACCTTAAGAAATTCTTTATACGGCATTCCCTTAAATTCATCCATAAAAAGTATAGGTTCAGCGCAATAAAGATCAAGCCCGCCGTTATCAAAGTCAGCCCAAACATATACATTTTCACGACCGTACCTTTGCTTTAAATCAACTTGAGTATGTGATTTTCCACTTCCAGACTCTCCTACATGCCAATATACTATCATTTCTTTTTCGTCTGGAGTTCGAGAAAGTCGATACTGAAAGAAGTGTTCACGAATAATTTTGGAGTATTTACGGAACCCAAGGTTATCCATCATAATTTCTTCAGGAGTAGCTCCGTTTTCTATTTGTTTTTGAATATAATCAAATTCGCTTCGGTAACCTTGACTTCCAGCTCTAAGCTCACCGTGAACCTTCATAGGTACTACAATAGTATGAGCTTTTTCTTCATGCTCTCCTAATTTTTCAAGGTAAGCAATAACTTGCTCTTTTGTTCCGCGAGTTATCTCTGCATGAATAGTAGGATAAAGCTTTTGGAGTGCCGAGAAGCGAAAAGCTTTCTTATCCTCGAGTACCATATGGCAATGATGAACCCCATTATCCCCAATTTCATAGTTAACAGCGCAGACGGCGTTTTCATTTCGAGCAATCCAACGCTCCATTAAGAAATCAACAATTTTTTCAGGGCTAAGTGGATCCTTGGTATCTGGAAGGTGCTTGCGGAACTCCTCAATCCGTTTTTTTGTTTTATCTTTGTATTTGTCGTTATCGAAAAAATCTGATTCCTTATTAAATAGCTCGTTCACATTGTTTAATACGCAACAGAAACTATTGGCACGATAGTCTGATGAAACATTATTTTTTGTCATAAATTTCTCCCTTGTCATTAGTATAGATGACATTTTTTTCTTTAAATAGCTTTATATATTAAAGGCTTATGTTAGTATTGTCATTTGTCATGAAGTTCGGGGTAATACTAGCCCGAACTTAGCCAGCTAAAGCTGGCGAGGCTGTTGCCTGATCCTACGCTTAGAGCTACAGGGCAACAGCCTCCTCACTTAGTGGAAGTCCTCTACTAAGTAAATCAGTTATTAACTGCTCTGCCTTATCCATATCTCTGATGGTATATGTTTTGGCTTCAATAACTGGTTGCCCATCAAATTGAGAATTGACTTCTCCTTGCCCCTTGTTACAGTTAACCTCATCATCGGGAAAAAGCATTTGTTTCGCTTGAGGGCTCAATCTACCAATAGAAATCTTGGCAGCAAAGTTATCTCGCCCACCAGCAGGGAAGATTGAGGAGTCTGCTCTTTGACAAATACAGATTAGGTGGAAGTTAACTTGTCTCGACAAACGAAGTAAATTTCCTAGCAGTCGTAGAAATTCATCTTTATCAGCTTTCTTTGAAATGCTTTCAATGGTACTTTGGTATTCTTCGAATACTAGAAAGAAAGGAGGATAGTTTTGTTCAGGATCAATTCTGCGAGTTTCAAAGATGCTATATGCTCTCTGAAAACCTTCATAGACACTATCTCCTAGAAACACATTTTCATAATCTCTCCATTGCCAATAGTCACTTCCTTGCTTGTAATCTAAAATTAGGCATGATGCATTGCATGAATGGAGACATAGAACACTCAAAACATATTTGATAAAATAAGACTTCCCATTATTAGTTGGGGCTGAGACCAGCAAATGTGGTGCCTTTCGTACGTCCCAAGAGATTGGCTGATTGCTTCCCTCTTGGCGTAAAATGTTTACTATTACTGACATTATACTTCCCCCTCTTCACTATACAAAGCCTTAACTTGCCCATGCTCTAATCGATTCAGCACTTCTTTTGGTATCAGATTCATTTTTAACTTCAAAAAAGGATCTTCTTCAACAATATTAAATAGAACATCCAGCTTATCATCATAGGTACGTACCGTCTGCCGAAGTTGTATTTTCCATTCCTCGAGCGCTTTTGGATCTGATATTTTTGACAGCCAGAGATAGAAATTCAAACCCTCTTGTTGCACACCATTAGGATAAGAACCTGTATTTAGATATGGATGGAGTTTGCTAGCTTGATGTATCAATTCAATATAAAAATCTGAGTAACAATTTCGTTCTTCTGGTAAATTCTCCAACCCCTTTAACAACTTTTGAATTTGGATATTAGTATTTTGGACTGCTTGGGGGAGTAGTTGCTCAGTGGGCAGTGTATAAATAAGTATAACGGTATTAACTAAGATAAGCCCCAAGTATGGAACGAAAAAAATCATTATAAAGTAGAATGATAGCTGTAAAATCTGTATCATAAAACATTATCCCCCTCAAAATCCTTGTCATATTTAACTATGATATACAGGCGCAAGTTCCCGTTAATCCAGGGTTCAAAGTCGTAGCAAGTAATAATGCCATAAGGATAACTATTGACTGCACGAGAAATCTTATCATACAACTTCTGAGCATGTTGACATTGTTTGGTAGTAACAAAGAGGTTTTCCCTCTCTTTTAATAATGAAGAGCCTTTTTTAATAGCATAGTTGGGAACCAATGCTCGTAAGGTCAGAATACCAATACTGTCGTAAGAGACATACTCAAAATTCTTCGTCAGGTCCGTTTTGTCTTTTAGACTTAAGTTAACCAATGGATCGAACCCAAGTACTCCTAAAATCTTTTCACACTCTTTAACGAGCTTATCAGTGGTGATAGTAGGTACATGTTTTAGTGAATCTTTAAATACAGTGGTCATATATAAATCCTCTTTAATTCTTTTAATTATGTAATACGAATAAAAATTAGCTATTTGGTGCTCTAGCCCTTTTTAAAATCATGGTTACTCCTCTATAGTTGCGTTTTCCGCCTTGATAGATAAAGCAGCTCTTCCGTTTGATAAGTATGGTGAGAATGTGACCCTCTCTAGCCTAAGCTTAACTTTTTCATCCAAGTACGTGCTGTACTCAGAGACAGTAGAGTTAGCAATTTTAATCGTTCTAGTGATATGCTTACCACTTGAATTTCGGAAGCCAGCATCAATCTTGATGTTGCCAGTAGCCTGCTTGTTTCAAAGTCAATCTCAGGACTGATCCCAAGAACAGAAACGGTTACAAGAATTTCTTGACAGAACATATAATTACCTTTCGCCACAATCTTTAAATTACTGGGTGGGACTTATTCAGCAATCGAGTTATCTAACAGTTACAGGCATTAAGATAATATGTACATTGGTATCACCTCCCTATGATTATTGTCTAATATTTCAGGTGCTAAAAACTCGCCAATTTTAATAAATTTTTCAAAAAACGATTATGAGTTTTTTTGAGCTGAGAAATATTAGTCCAATTATCACTAAAATAATATTTAATAGCTTCTAGGTAAATAAGTTGAAAACTTTCATTATCCACAATTTTGTTTACAAAGTTTTTATTGATATTAGTTACATCAAAAATTCTTTGTAAGCTACGGCTACTTATTGTTGGATAGCCATATTCATTCATAGGGATTCCAAGATGTTTTCGATATTTTATAAATTTTTCAGAATTATCAGGTTGCATTAACACATCAAAAAATGATTTTCCTTTTGGAGGCTTTATTCCGAAATGTTTAAAATAGTATTGATAAGTAAGCCAGATGCAGGTAACTTTTACAATGTAATTTAAATCCTCCTTTTCCAACTTCATTGAGATTAGAGAAGTTTCATAACCAATTTCTTTAAATCGACTTGAATCCATTACTAAGTCCTCCTTAATTTTTTCAACTACTATACAGTAAGGGTAAGCAGGAGGACAGTCAGATCAAGATAAGAAAATATAATTTGATATCAGTATCGGCTTCTATATCGGCTTGAAAAATAGCAATACCCTCCCCAAAAATAGCCATTTCGAAATAAATCTAACAATATCTTTCAGTAGAATAGTAAGATGACAACTATTTATAGCTAGAGGTATTGATAACATAGAGGAATGAAACAAAAAATAGTCATATTGAAGAAGCAGTTTATGTATTTGGTTAGTCAGTGTATGCACGCAAAAAGCCAAGTCGCTTTCGACTTGGCTTATTTTTCAACTTCTTCTACTAGGTTAATCATTATCTTTAGTAGTCGTTCTTGTTTGTTTTCAGGGAGTTCAGTTAATTTTGTTAACAACTGATTCATGAGAGGGTTTCCTTCTTTTAGAGAAATATCAAAGAAGGTTTCAACATCAACATCAAGTGCCATCATAATTTTTTCAAGTGTTTGAATCTTGATGTTTGGCTCTAAATTTTCTAATTTATAAGCATATTTCAAAGGGAGATCTGCGCCTTCTTCTAATTGTTGTTGTGTCATGTGTTTTTGAGTTCTAAGTATTCTAATTCGTTTACCAATATATGCTCTTAAGTTTAGTTCTTTCATATAGGCACCTCTTTAAAAACTATACTACTTGAATTTGTAACCTTAAAGAACTACTTTAAAAGCGATTATGTTAACAAAATAGTGTTTTGTTGCTACAAATGTGGTATAATATCCTTAAAAAGCTATTTGGGAGAAAACATTTATGTTTAAGAATGAAGTTAAGGGTCATGGAACCATTAAGAAGTTGCGTACTGGTGCAGTTGTATCGGTCTTGGCGTTGACAGCCCTTGGAGGGGTAGTTAGTGCAGATGAGACTACTTCTGCAGACAATGTAGAAGTTGTTACAAAAGAAACCAAGACTGAACAACCTGTTGCTGAGACAGTAACTGAAAAACAAGTTACAGATGCTAAGGTTGAAGCTAACAAAGCTAATCAAGACTTGACAGCTCAAGAAGGTGTTGTTACTGGTGCTGAAAAGGCAGTAGCTGACAACGAAAACACTGTAACTGATTTGAACAAACAAATCACAGAAGTTGAGAAGGTTACACCTGAAATTGTTGAACAAGCTAAAGCAGATCAAGCGAAAGCTAAAGACACTTTAGATCAAGCTACAGCAGTTACAACAAGTGCTGAAAACAGCCTTACTGACGCTACAAACAAAGTTGAAGCACAAAAAGGCGTAGTTTCTGAAGCTGAGTCAAATGTTGAAAAGACTGCAAGTGCAGTTGCTGATGCTGAGAAAAAAGTTGACGCTCTTTCAGCTACAACTGATACTGCTAAATTGGATCAAGACGTTAAGGATTTGACTGCAAAAGTTGCAGAAGATACTGCTAACGTTAAGTCTGCAAAAGACTCACTAGATGCAGCTAAATTGGTTGAAACTAACAAAGACCAAGCTATCAAAGACCAGAAAGCGGTAGTAAAAACTGCTGAAGGTACTGTAGAAGGTACTTCTAAAGCTTTGGCTGAAGCTACAGATGCTCAGAAAGCTACTCAAGCAACTGAAAATTCAACTAAGTCTGCTCTTGATAAGGCTAAAGAAGGTAAAGTTGTAACCGAAACGTTAAGATTGGTGAAAAATCTACTGTAACAGCTGATGGGGTACGCCTAAACAAGAAGGTAGCTTATTCAGACTTTACAGAAACTAATGGTATTGTTACAAGCAAAGCCTACTTGGATGCAATCAAAGCCCTTGCTAACGGTATTGGAACTGTCCAAGACGTTAAGAATGCAATCAAACAAGGTGACGAAAGTGGTAACAGCCTAGCTATCGTATCAGCACCTACTTCAGCTGCCTACAGCTCATGGGTTAAGAATATGGACTTCACTTTTGCCAACACAGATGCAACAACTAAGTTGGATGTTAACAACTTGACTGATGCTCAGTTGACTGATTTGGCTTTGTTCTACACTGCATTGGTTAACGATCTTCGTTTCAAAGTTGGATCTAACTTGTTGACTGTAACTGACCAAAGTGTTGCAGAAGCTAAGAAGGTTGTAACAGAAGTCCTTAACAAGGTATTCCCAGCCTACAAAGGTATGGATGAAGCTCAACGTACAGCTAATGGTTTCTGGAACTCAATGTCCGATAATACCAACCCTTTGAAGTACTCTGGTGAAAACTTGCCAAATACTGTTGCAGGTCTTGATTCTGAAGATACAACTATCATCGGTCAAATGCCAGCAAACAACGTAAGCTACGAAAACAACGATGGTCGCAAACAGACTATGGCTTAATTGAAAGCTAAGATCTTTGCTAACTTGGGTAACCAACTCTACGGTACTTCAGGTCAGGGGTATCTTGGTGAAGCATACGGTGGTGTTGATGGTAAGTTGTCTGAAAACTTCGATCTAGCTTTGCAAGTTCTTGGTCTCAAGGGTTCTTCTACTACAGCAGGTCTTGACCTTGGATTTACCAACCTTTACAATGGTATGGTAGACCGTGCACCAATCACTTACACTGTATTGGGTAATGCTGAAGGTAAAGCTATCAGCAACCCTTACCAAACGCTTGAAAATGCTAAAGAAACAGTAACTCCTATTTACAAGGATGTTACACGTACAGTTGTTGACGAAGCAGCAGTTGCTAAGGCTCAAGCTAACTATGATAATGCAGTTCAAGCTAATAAAGACGCTAAATCTAAAGTAGCCACGGCTCAAGCTAACTATAACTCTGCAAAAGATGCCCTTGCTACGGCTAAGAAACAGTTGTCTGATTTGGAGTCTGGTACTGTAAATATTCCAGCTCTTGAAAAAGCGTTGGCAGATGCTCAAACTCAACTTGAAGTTGACCAAGCTTCTCTTCAAACTGCAAAAGAAACTCTTGCTCTGGCTAAAGCTAGTGCAACAGACAAGTCTAAAGCTTTGGAAGTAGCTAAGACTGAACTTGCTGACGCTAAGAAATCTAGCGAAACTGCCAAAGGGGTACTAGCTAAAGAAAAAGAAACTCTTGAAGTTCTTACTAAAGCTGTATCAGTTGCTAAAGTAGCCCTTACAGATGCTCGTACTAAGCAAGAAGTTGCTCAAACTAACTTCAACAATGCTAGTGCTAAAGCTAACGACCTTGCAGCTAAATTGGCTAACAAAGAAACTGTATTGGCTGATTTGAACTCTAAGCTTGCTGACGCCAAGGCTAAATCTAGTGTACTCCGTGCTGAGCTTGAGACTGCTAAAGAGCTTTATGTAACTCTTAAGAAAGACTCTAACTCTAAGAACGCTGAATACCTCCGCTTGGCAACCTTGAAAGCTGAACAAGACAAGGCTGAAGCTGAAGCTAAACGCTTGCAAGCACTCAAAGAAAAGGCTGATGCTATTGTTGCACAAGGTGGCATTGCTACTCCTGTTGTAGATGACAGTGGCAGGGTTATCGACTACGTAGATAGGAAAGAGATTACTCAATCTGTAACTCCTACTAAGGTTGTGATACAGGCTGGTGTAACACAAGTTGGCGACAAAATCACTTATTCACGTGTTGATCGTGCAAATTCGTTACCAAATACTGGATCACAAGAATCGTTACTTGGATTACTTGGTGCAAGCATGATAGCTGGACTAGGGATAGGATACGTAGGTAAACGTAAACGGACAAGATAAAAAGAAAACTCTTCTTACAGTAATTGTAGGAAGAGTTTTTTCGATACAAAGAAGATACTACCATTGTCTATTTTTTGTCTTATTGATATAAATTTAAGTAATTTTAGTTTTATTTAGTGAATCAAGAAAAGCTTTAAATTAATCTTTCTTACGATTGCTAGACTTAAAAAATTGTGAAGCAAGTCTTGCATATTCATCATAAGATTTTCTAGATTCCTTTCGTATCAAGGGGTTAGGACCTCTTGTTAAGTTTTTACTTCCCACTTCTGCCCATTTTCTGACAAGATGGGGACTTCTCTCCTATTATAGCATGTTTTCCCCATCCGACAAAGCTGATTTTTTATTTAAAGAGCGTCGTCACAATGAGTTGGACGTTTAACAGAGTCAGAAGAGTCGCTACTCCGTAAGCTAAGTAGGTATTCCATTTTGCATTGACAAATTCTCCCATGATTTTTTTATTGGAGGTAAAGTAAACCAAGGGAAAAATTGAAAATGGTAGAGCCAGAGACAAGAAGACTTGAGAATAGACCAACAAATCATCTAGAACACTTTCCTGGTCTCCAAAGAGAAAAGCGACAATCAGGACAGGAGTGAGGGCCAACATCCGTGTAAAGAGGCGGACAAGCCATTGAGGAAGGCGGAATCTAAGGAAACCTTCCATGACAATTTGACCCGTCAGAGTGCCTGTAATTGTTGAATTCTGACCACTTGCTAACAAAGCAACAGCAAACAAAGTGGACAGAAAAGGACTTGCAATAGCTCCTGCAATGGCACTGTTTTGCAAGGCATCATACATACTAGAGAAGGCTCCAATTTCTTCTGCATGTCCAAAAAAGAGGGCCGCTCCGAGAATCAGCAAGAGAGAGTTGACAACAAAAGCCAGGGTTAATTCAATATTGGAGTCCCAGGTCATGAAGCGCACAGCCCGACGAACATCTGCAGGATCCTCATAATCGACCTTGCGTGTCTGTGAAATGGAGGAATGCAAATAGAGATTATGAGGCATGACGGTTGCACCAATAATCCCCAAGGCCAGCGTCAAGGCTTGTGATCCCTTGGGAAGACCAATACCTACAATTTCTTTCTGAGGAAGAAAGCCAGCAAAAATGCCACCTATATCTGGTTTTGATAGGACCACAAGGTAGATAAAAATCCCCAGAATGGTCAAAATCAAGGTGGAGACAATAGCCTCAATCTTACGAAAACCTAAGTGCATAAGTCCAAGGAGGAGGAAGACATCCAGGATGGTGACCAAAATAGAAAAGAGCAAGGGCCATCCGAATAGCAAATGGAGTGCAATCCCCGAACCAATGACTTCTGCTAAATCTGTCGCCATCAAGGCTAATTCAATCACTATCCAGAGAATATAGCGGAGCCACTTGGGCAAATGCGTCGCTGTCGTTTGGGCCAAATCTTTCCGATGGACAATCCCTAGTTTCCCAGCCATCTGTTGCAATTGCATGGCAATCAAGGAAGACAAGAGAACCACCGACAAGAGCAAGTAACGATAGTGAGCCCCTCCAACAACGCTGGTGATCCAGTTCCCAGGATCCATGTAGCCCACTGCTACTAGGCTGCCCGGACCTGAAAACAATAATAAGGTCTTCCAAAAAGAAGTTCCCTTGGGAACCTTGACGGATTGATTAATCTCTTGGAGCGATTTCCGCTCTAACTGTTCTAAACACATGATATCCTTCTTTCCATGACGTCACTTCCCCTTGATTATAGCACAAATGAAAGATTTTGGTAAATTTCTTTGCATTTTCAAAAAAGATGCTCTTCTTCGTCCCCACTTCCCCATTTTCTTCGTATTCCTTTAGCGATTTTTTCTCCTTTACTCCTCCAAAATGAACCGAATAGCTTCAAAAATGAACCAAATAGATTTTTCCCCCTATCTGACTTCAAAAGCTTGTATACTATTCGTAACTGAGAGATAGCTCAGTTATTTACTCAATAGCAAAGGAAAGAAACTATGATCTATGTCATTGAATACAATTATCCCTCTAAGATGTTGGTCGAACATATTAACAACTATCTAGAGAAAAAACGGGTTCGTAATCTACCAGTCAAGCTGGTCTATAATGGAAATATCTCCTATATCGACTATGACTTGAAAAACATTTACTTCTTCTCCTGTCAAGGAAATTCTGGAATCAACGCCTACAAAGAGCTCGAACGCATCCGGAGAAACGATCCCCTTCGGACGCATTATCGTTCACTCTAACAAGGTAGACGGACGTAGACTCATGGACCATAAGCTACAAGTCTATGGTTTGATGGAGCTAAGCCTTAGTGACTACGGAAAGCCAGACCTCTATTATCAAGAGCTCGACTTCTTGCTCGGTGATCTCTACGAAGAGCTCTGGGAAATGGCGGCAGAAGCCAAGTACGCTGCTGGGAAGAAAACCAATCAACTCTTCCCACGCTGGGGTCCTGAAATCGGCATTTACCCACCTAAGCGTTATTCCATCCACCTCCGTCAAAATCCAGACGAAGACAATTAACTCATAAAAAGTGGAGCCTAGGGACAGGGTCCATTTTTTATGTTACAATGAACTGGAAATAAAACGAGACGAGAAAAAGGAGACCTTATGAACCACTACGATACCATTGTCATCGGAGGAGGCCCTGCTGGTATGATGGCCACTATCTCCAGCGCCTTCTACGGGCAAGCAACCCTCCTCTTGGAAAAGAACCGCAAACTAGGGAAAAAACTAGCTGGGACTGGTGGAGGTCGGTGCAATGTGACCAACAATGGAAGCCTGGACGATCTCCTAGCAGGTATTCCAGGAAACGGACGTTTCCTCTACAGTGTCTTTTCTCAATTTGACAACCATGATATCATCCGCTTCTTCACAGAAAACGGGGTCAAGCTCAAGGTCGAAGACCATGGTCGTGTCTTTCCAGCTTCAGATCGTTCCCAAACGATTATTCAAGCCCTGACAGATAAGATTGCCGAGCTTGGCGGTCAAGTCCGCTGCCAGGTAGAGGTAACCTCTGTGAAGAAAATCGATGGACAATTCGTCATCAAATCCAAAGATGAGGCCTGGACGGCAGATCGCTTGATTGTGACAACTGGTGGAAAGTCCTACCCTTCGACGGGCTCTACCGGCTTTGGCCACGATATCGCCCGTCACTTCCAGCACACTATTACAGAACTAGAAGCTGCTGAAAGCCCCCTCCTGACAGATTTCCCCCACAAGGCTCTTCAAGGGATTTCCTTAGACGATGTGACCCTCCACTATGGCAAACACCACATTACCCATGACCTCCTCTTTACCCACTTTGGACTGTCTGGCCCAGCCGCCCTTCGCATGTCAAGCTTTGTCAAGGGAGGAGAGATCCTGACACTAGACAGTCTCCCTCACTATTCTAAGGAAGAACTCACAGCAATCCTAGAGGAAAATCGTGAGAAGTCCTTAAAGAATGTTCTGAAGGCCTATCTGCCAGAACGTTTGGCGGAATTCTTTGCCCAGGATCTTCCGGAAAAGGTGAAACAACTTTCTTCTAAAGAAATCGATGCCGTACTAGCAAAGTAAAGGAACTCCCAATCCCTGTAACTGGAAAGATGTCCTTGGCCAAATCTTTTGTAACCAAAGGTGGCGTCAGCCTCAAGGAAATCAATCCCAAGACTTTAGAAAGTAAGTTGGTCCCCGGTCTTCATTTTGCTGGGGAGGTCCTGGATATCAATGCCCATACAGGAGGATTTAACATTACTGCTGCCCTCTGTACTGGTTGGGTGGCCGGAAGTCTCCACTATTGACAGCTTTTTCAAAAGATGTTAGGATTATTTTTAGAACAAATCCAGCAACAAATATAAGAGTCGTCTTCTTAGAGATGTCACTTGGAGTTTTTATGGCTATTTAGTTCGTACTAAATAGCCTTTTTCTTTTGTCTATGAAAGAGCCTTTGCTGGCCTTTGCTTTCTTCCTATATTTGAATTAGAAATGGAGAATCCATATGGAAAAATCTCAATGGGGTTCCAAAATTGGCTTTATCCTAGCCTCTGCAGGTTCTGCAATTGGGCTTGGGGCTGTTTGGAAGTTCCCCTATATGACCGCCGCTAACGGGGGGCGGAAGTTTCCTTCTTGTTTTTTTGATAGCAACTCTACTTATCGGTTTCCCCCTCTTACTGGCTGAATTTACCCTAGGACGTGCAGCTGGTGTCTCTGCCATTAAGACCTTTGGAAAGCTTGGTGGCCGTCGCCTCTATGATGGGATCGGTTGGATCGGTGCCTTTGCCCTGTTCATCCTCCTCTCCTTCTACAGTGTCATCGGTGGTTGGATCCTGATTTATCTAGGTGTTGCCTTGGGAGAGTTATTCCAACTTCTCTCAGTTAGTGACTATACCCAGCTCTTTGGGGAGATTATTTCAAATCCCTGGTTGGCTCTTGGGGCCCAGGCCATCTTCATCCTCCTCAATGTCTTGATTGTGTCCAAGGGGGTCGAGCAAGGGATTGAAAAGGCCTCAAAATTCATGATGCCTCTTCTCTTCATTATTTTCTTAGTCATGATTGGTCGTTCCTTGACCTTACCTGGCGCTTGGGAGGGAGTTAGCTATTTCCTCAAGCCAGACTTCTCCAAGATGACTAGCCAAGGTCTGCTCTACGCTTTGGGGCAATCGTTTTTCGCCCTCTCCCTAGGGGTGACGGCCATGTTGACCTATGCTTCTTATTTGGACAAGGACACTGACCTGGTCCAATCCGGGATTTCCGTCGTCTTCATGAATATCGCCGTTTCTATCATGGCGGGCTTAGCGATCTTCCCAGCCATGTCAGCCTTTCAAATCCCTTCTACTAGTGGACCGGGACTCCTCTTTGTAGTCCTGCCACAAGTCTTTGACAAGATGCCTTTTGGTACCCTCTTCTACCTGCTTTTCCTTCTTCTCTTCCTCTTTGCGACCATTACCTCATCCGTCGTCATGTTAGAGATTAATGTCGGGAACGTCACCAACCAAAACAACAAACAGCGGGCTAAATGGAGCCAAATCATTGGTCTTCTGACCTTTATCTTTGGGATCCCATCTGCCCTTTCCTATGGAGTACTCTCCAAGTGGACCCTCTTTGGGAAATCCTTCTTTGATTGCATGGACTTTGGTTTCCAACCTCCTCATGCCTTTTGGAGCTCTCTGCTTGTCCCTATTTACAGGCTATATCTTTGATCAAGTCCTAGCCCAGGAAGAACTCAAGGTAGGAGAAGAGAAAACCAAGCGCTTCTTCTTCAAGCTCTGGGTTTTCTTGCTTCGCTTTGTGATTCCAATCGTCATCCTTATTGTCTTTATTACACAATTTATCTAAAACAAAATCCACGACTCCTTAGGGATTCGTGGATTTTTCTTTATTTTGTAAGGGAAACACGGAAATCATTGTATTTGTTATAATCAAAGTCTTCATTAAGCCCTGTTACAAATACAATCGGTGTATAATGGCCCTCTTCTAAGATGAAGCCGGGTTTTACCTTCATATTGGCTCCCCCAAGTCCAGCAATCCCTGGAAGAAGGGCATCAAAAGCGCCAGGTTCGTCTGTTTCCCAGTAATAGACATTACCAGATGCTTGAACTGCCTTGGCTTTCGTTGTTGCAGTACGAACAGGATTCAAGTCAGCTTGATAAAAGTTCGCTGTCGTAGTGACCGTACCGTCCGCAGCCACGGTCATTTGGACATCTTTGGCAATTTCAGTTGTTCCTGTCCAAGTCCCTACCAGCTCTTCTGGCACCACTTGAGACGAATCTGTGGCCTTGTCAGTGCTTGCTGCAGCAGACCCTGCATCGGTTTGACCTGAGTTTCCTGCATCTTGAGAAGCAGCTTGTGCCCCTTCTTGCGCATCCGTTTCAGTAGCTTTTGTCTCTTTCTTACCAGAAGCTGCCTTTGCTTTTTTCTGACTAGACTTCACCGTCGTTTGTGCTTCTTTAGCAGAAGATTTGTTCTCTTCTTTTTTTGAACCACAGGCTACGAGTAGGCTTGCAGAAGTTAATCCTAAAATTGCTAAACTTGTCCATTTTTTCATCATGATGATCCCTCACTTCATTTGATAAAAACCATTATATTACAATATTACTCAATGTAAAGTATTTTTGAAATATTTTTGTAATATTCGTAATAAATAGTAATCTATCTAAAAATTCAGGAGATTCAGGTGGCAAGCAATCGTAAGAGGGCAACCAAGACAATCCCAAATAGAACTGTACCCATTAGGTTTTTGTAGCGAAAGGCTACTATCATGGTTGGAATGGTTGCGACCAGATCCACCCACCGAACTTGAGGAAGCTGGCCTACTTTCCCCTCTACCAGACTGGAAAGGATCAGGGCAAAAATAATAGCAATGGGGAGATACTTTAGAAAACGCAGAACTGGATCTGGCAGCCCCCGGTATTTGACCAAAACGAAGGGCAAAATGCGCGGAATCCAGGTGACCACTGCGGACGTCAAAATAACTAAGAAAATCCAACTATTCACGCGCATCGCACATCACCCCCACGAAACAGCCTGTTAAAGTAGCAACTAAAACGGCCAAGGATTGGGTCAAAAAGAAGGTCAAGAGGAAAAAGCTAAAGGCCACAGCACCTAAAACAAGGAGCAAGGTAGCCATCTTCTCCGTCAAACGCATACCTTGAAACTGACCTGCAAAAATCCCAATAAACATAGCAACTAAGGCGAAGTCCAGGCCGAAGGCACTAGGATTGGGCAAGAGAGACCCCAGGGCTGTCCCCAAAATAGTTGATGAGCCCCAGGCCAGATAACCGACCACATTATTGCCATGCATCCAGGGAACAGTGATCCGGTCACTTTTCAATTTTTCACTCAAATAAACCCCGTAACTTTCATCTGTCAACAAACTACCAATTCCAATATTATGGACCAGGCTAGCCTCCTTAAAATCAGGGGAGGTATGCAGACTCATAAGCATATTGCGCAAATTGATGAAAAAGACGGTTAAGGCAATATTCATGAGGGACGAATGAACCGCAATCAAAGAGATCATAGCAAACTGAGAAGCCCCTGCGTAAACCAAGAGACTCATCAATCCCATTTCTAAAGGGGAGAGATAGGGCGACGCCACCACACCACAGGCCAAGCCAATACTGATATAACCCAAGGCTGTCGGAAGGGCATCCCTGACCCCCTGCTGAAAATTCTTTTCCACTCTTTCTTCCTTTCTTTTTTGATGCTATCTATTATAACAAAAAAAGGGACGGGAATCGTCCTCCCGTCGTTTATGTTCGTTTTTTAACTAATCTAAGTTCTCTTCTATCGGATCAAAAGCGAGACTTGGCTTGGCATTTAAGTCTAAGCTAGCAAAATTTCCCTTATTCCATTCGCTGACACTGGCATAGGCAATCATCCCCGCATTGTCCCCGCAGAGGCGCAGAGGAGGAATGATGACCTTAACATCTGTGATCTCAGAAGCCAGGCGTTCACGTAATCCTTGGTTGGCTGCGACTCCTCCCGCCACCACCACGGTCTTAACAGGGTATTTTTCTAGGGCTTTTTTGGTCTTGGCCATCAAGATATCCATCACCGCTGCTTGGAAGGAAGCCGATAGATCTTCCTTGGACAGGCTCTCGCCTTTTTGCTCGGCATTGTGGTGAAGATTGATAAAGGCAGACTTCAAACCTGAGAATGAGAACTCCAGATTGTCTTCCTTGATCATGGCGCGTGGGAAATCGTAGATGTCCTGACCCTTATGCGCTAACTCGTCAATCTCGCGACCGGCTGGATAGGTCAAGCCCATGACGCGGCCGACCTTATCATAGGCCTCACCCACTGCATCATCACGCGTTTCCCCAACGATCTTATAATCACCCGCTTCCGAGACATAGACCAACTCGGTGTGTCCTCCGCTGACCAGCAAGGCCAAGAGCGGAAATTCTAAAGGCTCAACGCTTTGAGCAGCCATCAAGTGGCCAGCCATATGATTGACAGGAATCAAGGAATCCCATGGGCCCATGCAAAGGCCTTGGCTGCAGCAAGACCGACCAAAAGAGCACCAACCAGACCTGGTCCGTAGGTCACCGCAACCGCTGTGACTTCTTCTTCTGTAATTCCCGCTTCTTCTAGCGCTTCCTCAATACAGGCCGTAATGACTTCGACATGATGTCGACTGGCGACTTCTGGAACCACTCCCCCGAAGCGTTTATGGCTTTCAATTTGGCTGGCAATAACATTGGACAAGAGTTCTGTGTCATTCTTTAAAACGGCAACACTGGTCTCATCACAAGATGTTTCAAATGCCAAAATATATCTATCCTTCATTTGCTTCCCTTTTCATCATAATGGCGTCTTCGGTAGGTGCATGATAATACCCTTTCCGGCAACCAATTTCTTTAAATCCTTGTTTCTGATAGAGAGTCCGAGCCGGAGTGTTTCCTTCTCTCACCTCTAAAAAGACCTCTTTCTCCTGAGGAACCGTTTCTAGTAGCTGACCAGCAATCCCGCGCCCTTGCCACTCTTTTCGAACAGCAATTTGGACGACCTCTAGCTCATAGAGAGTTTCTTGCATGGCCAAGAAGCCGACCAATGCTTCCCCACTATAGGCCAAGGCATACCAATTTTGAGCTTGACCGAGATCCGCAAGGACTTGCTCCAAGGTCCAAGGACTTTGTCCATAGACATCGTCTAAGATTTCTACCAACTGAGGGGCTAGGTCTAATCGCCCCGCATCCTTCTCGATACGAATCATAGGCGTTTGATGTAGGACTGACCGGACTCTTGATGGTCCTTGAGCCAGTTTTCCTCAGCTTCTACCCGCTTGAGGTAGTTGGGCACAAAACCATGAACGGAGACAGCTTCTTTTGTAAGTCCTAGTCGACCGATCCGTACCGCATCCGGTAGGGTTTCTACCATCTGAGCACTCGGCAAGGCTTCTTGTATCTGCTCACGAAAAGCTTCCACTTCCCCAAGGAAGGTCACCTTTTCAGCTCCCTTTGCTCTTTCTAATACGGCTTCAAAAGAAAGATGCCCCTCCGGGTAGACCAGCTGATCCTCTTGGTAAAAGCCCGCATAGACATGGTTACGGCGCGCATCCATGACTGGAATGGCCAGACCTTCTATCTCTTCTGGCACCAAGGCTAGTAAGCTCGACACCCCTACTAAGTCAATCTTCAGCGTTTGAGCCAGGGTTTTAGCCGTTGCTACCGCGATCCGTAAGCCAGTATAAGATCCAGGCCCTTCTGCTACTACGATACGGTCTAAATCCGTCGGTTTCCAATCAATGCTGGCCATCAAATTCAATGGTGGGCATCAAGGTAATGCTGTGGTTTTTCTTGATCGTCAGTGTCAACTCTGCTAATCGGTTTTCTTCCTCCAAAAGGGCAACGGACAGGGCCTTACTGGAGGTGTCAAATGCTAATACTTTCATGTTTTCTCCTCGTTGTCTGCTTCATATTATACTACAAATAGACGCCAAACGGTAGAGGAAGCACCCCCAGACTGTGAAAACACCTGCTCTTTCTATCCCTTCTAAAAAAGCGCTTCCTTCTGCTCTCAGAACCCGCTTACATCTTTTCCTTAGAGCCTATTTATGGTATAATGGATAATAATTGTATCGAATCAGGACAAAAGAAAGCAAGAATAGGTGTCTCAGCTAGCTACTAGCTGTTTCTTTTCTGCTACAGTCCGAACATGTGAAAGGAACCGAAACGAAATGATTTACAAAGTTTTCTACCAAGAAACAAAAGAACGCAACCCTCGTCGTGAAACGACTCATGCCCTCTATCTCGATATTGATGCGAAGAATGAGTTAGAAGGACGCATTGAAGCTCGTCGCCTTGTTGAAGAAAATACATCTTACAATATCGAATTTATCACTCTCTTGTCAGACCAACACCTAGAATATGAAAAAGAGTCTGGCGCATTTGAAATTACGGAGTTCTAATCCATGGCATATACCTTAAAACCTGAAGAAGTTGGTGTTTTCGCCATTGGAGGTCTCGGGGAAATCGGTAAAAATACCTATGGGATTGAATACCAAGACGAAATCATCATTGTAGATGCTGGGATCAAGTTCCCTGAAGATGATTTGTTAGGGATTGATTACGTGATTCCTGACTATTCCTATATCGTTGAAAATATCGACCGTGTCAAAGGTGTCTTGATTACCCACGGACACGAAGACCATATCGGAGGAATTCCCTTCCTCTTGAAGCAAGCCAATGTGCCAATCTATGCTGGACCTTTGGCCCTAGCCCTAATTCGTGGAAAATTGGAAGAGCATGGTCTCCTTCGTGGTGCCAAACTCTATGAAATCAACCAAAATACAGAGTTGACCTTTAAGCATATTAAAGCGACCTTCTTCCGGACGACTCACTCTATTCCAGAACCTTTGGGGATTGTTCTTCATACGCCTCAAGGAAATCGTCTGCACGGGAGACTTTAAATTTGACTTTACACCTGTTGGTGAGCCGGCCGACCTTCACCGGATGGCTGCACTAGGAGAGGAAGGCGTCCTCTGTCTGCTTTCTGACTCAACCAACGCGGAAGTTCCAACCTTTACCAACTCTGAAAAAGTCGTTGGCCAATCCATTATGAAGATTATTGAAGGCATTCATGGACGCATCATCTTTGCTTCCTTTGCATCCAACATCTTCCGTCTCCAACAGGCTGCAGATGCCGCTGTCAAAACTGGCCGCAAGATTGTTGTCTTTGGACGCTCGATGGAAAAAGCCATTGTCAACGGAATTGAGCTTGGCTATATCAAGGTACCACCTGGAACGATTATTGATCCAAGTGAAATCAAAGACTACCCGGCAAATGAAATCCTCATTATGTGTACAGGTAGCCAAGGGGAACCTATGGCGGCACTGTCTCGTATCGCTAACGGAACCCACCGCCAGGTGCAATTGCAACCGGGTGATACCGTTATCTTCTCATCTAGTCCAATTCCTGGGAATACAACTAGTGTGAATAAATTGATCAATATCATCTCGGAAGCAGGAGTCGATGTCATCCACGGTAAGATTAACAACATCCATACCTCTGGACACGGTGGCCAACAAGAACAAAAGCTCATGTTGCGCTTGATCAAACCCAAATACTTCATGCCTGTCCACGGTGAGTACCGCATGCAGAAGATTCACGCTGGACTCGCGCGTGATTGTGGAGTAGAGAAAGATAACATCTTCATCATGAGCAACGGAGATGTTCTTGCCCTGACGTCTAACTCAGCTCGTATCGCAGGAAGTTTCAATGCCCAAGATATCTATGTCGACGGAAATCGCATCGGAGAAATCGGAGCGGCTGTCCTTCGTGACCGCAAAGATTTATCAGAAGATGGGGTTGTCCTAGCTGTTGCGACAGTTGACTTCAAGTCGAAAATGATTTTAGCTGGACCAGATATCCTCAGCCGTGGCTTCATCTATATGAGAGAGTCCGGTGACCTGATCCGTGAAGTCAACGCATCCTCTTCAACGCTATTCGGATCGCCTTGAAGAATAAAGATGCCAATATTCAAACCGTACACGGTGCCATTGTCAACGCCCTTCGTCCTTTCCTTTACGAAAGCACGGAACGTGAACCTATCATCATCCCGATGATTTTGACACCAGATGAAGAAAATTAAGTAAAAAGAATGGATGAGACCGGTCGGTCCCATCCATTTTCTTTGTATGAAAAATGAGCCAGGTCATCAAACCTAGCTCATTCTATATTTCTCAGCTTAGTAAAGATCTAAGTAGTTATCAATTTCCCATTGTGAAACAAAGGTTGCGTAGCTTGCCCACTCGATCCGTTTGGCTTCCAAGAAGCTGGTATAGATATGTTCACCAAGAGCATCCTTAACAACTTCATCTTCGGTCAAAGCTTTCAAAGCATTGTGAAGAGTAGATGGGAGGTCAGTGATTCCAGCTTCTTTACGCTCTTCTGCAGTCATGATGTAGATGTTTTCTTCGATAGGAGCTGGTGCTTCGATTTTGTTTTCAATACCGTGTAAACCAACTTCCAAAAGAACAGCCATAGCAATATATGGGTTGGCCATTGGGTCTACGGAACGCAATTCCAAACGTGTTCCCATACCGCGTGAAGCTGGTACACGGACCAATGGTGAACGGTTGCGGCCAGCCCAAGCGATGTAAACAGGTGCTTCATAACCTGGTACCAAACGTTTGTAGGAGTTAACGGTTGGGTTCATGATGGCTGTGTAGTTGTAGGCGTGCTTGATCAAACCGCCAAGAAAGTGATAAGCTGTTTCTGACAACTGCATTCCTTTTGGATCATTTGGATCAAAGAAAGCATTGTTTCCTTCCGCATCAAACAAGGACATATTGCAGTGCATCCCGGAACCAGCGATCCCAAATTTTGGCTTAGCCATAAAGGTTGCATACAAACCATGTTTGCGAGCAATGGTTTTGACAACGAGTTTAAAGATTTGAATCTTGTCACAAGCACGAAGCACTTCATCGTACTTAAAGTCAATTTCATGCTGACCTACGGCCACTTCGTGGTGACTGGCTTCTACTTCAAATCCCATTTGAGTCAAGACATTGACGATCTCACGGCGAGTGTTATCAGCAAGGTCTGTAGGCGCCAAGTCAAAATAGCCACCCTTGTCATTCACTTCAAGAGTTGGATCCCCATTTTCATCGAGCTTAAAGAGGAAGAACTCTGGCTCTGGTCCAAGGTTGAAAGATTTGAAGCCAACTTCTTCCATGTGACGAAGGGCACGTTTGAGGTTTCCACGTGGATCTCCTGCAAAAGGTTCTCCTTCTGTCGTATAGACATCACAAATCAATCCTGCGACACTACCGTTCTCATCTCCCCAAGGGAAAACAGTCCAAGAGTCCAAGTCTGGATAGAGATACATATCAGACTCATTAATCCGAACAAACCCTTCAATAGAAGATCCATCAAACATAGCCTTGTTTGAGAGAACCTTTTCCAACTGTTCATCTGTCGCTGGAATTTCAACGTTTTTCATAGTCCCTAAGATATCTGAGAACATCAACCGAATAAAGGTTACATTTTTTTCTTTGACTTCGCGACGAATATCTTCAACAGTAATTGACATGTGTGTCTCCTTATGAGTATAGCATTAAGCAAAAAGAATGATCAGCGTAACTGACCATATGGCGATGAGGTCGTATGAAAGCGGCTTTGCTGGAGAATGTCACGGTGAAGGGCCTTGCGGACATCCTTTTCACTGACAATCTTGGCTACTTGACGTTGAGCTTCTTTCTCAGCAATCCGTTTTTTTATTCCTGCAATATTAAGGCCTTCAGATAAATAATCCTTAATCTCCAACAGGCGATCCATATCGTTGAGAGAAAACATCCGACGATTGCCCTCTGTACGAGCTGGAGTAATGAGTTGTTGATCTTCGTAGTAACGAATCTGACGAGCTGTTAAATCTGTCAATTTCATAACACTACCAATCGGAAAGACCGCTAATGTTCGTCTTAATTCCTTTTCTTTCATACAAGACCCCCTTTCTATTCTATTATAACGCAAAAAAAACCGATGTCAAGATTAAAATGTCATATAATCTCACATGGTTTTTTTTCTTTCATTTATAAAGTCCCGAATCCGATCCACATCTGAATTGACTAAAATCGCAACGAAGACTCCGATAAAGGTTTCAAAGATGCGGGCAAAAACATATAGGAACGTTTCTCCTGTCGGAATCGAGAGGGTGATGATGAGCATGGCTGAAACACCACCGATGATTCCAGCTTTGTTGTTCATAGCGACATTGGTCATAATGGTTAACATGGTCGCAATGGGCACAAATCAGGGTCACCCAAAAAGCATCGTGGAAGAGAATCTTGATCATAAAGAACAGCAGGGCATAAAAACCACCGATGCTGTTGCCCATCACGCGCGAAGCACCGAAGTGAACACTCTTATCAAAATCTTCTCTCAAACTAAAGACAGCTGTCAGCGCCCCAATCTGCAAGCCCCGCCAGCCAAAGATACCAAAAATCAATAGAACCAGAAAAACGGCTATCCCTGTTTTGAAGGTTCGCATTCCTAATCGAAATTTGGAACGGTCAAATTTATGTCGTTTAAAGTAATCCATTGTCCCCTATCTTTCTATCTCTTTTATTCTAACATATTTCTAGAAAGGTTCAAGCGGGGAAATGAAGATCAACTAGTTTCCTTCTACTCACATCCAATAGAAAAAGCACCTTTCGGTGCTTCTTCTATGGTTCATGAGAAACCGTCTTATTTTTCAGTTAATGCTGCAAGTCCTGGAAGAACTTTACCTTCAAGAAGTTCCATTGATGCTCCACCACCAGTAGAGATCCATGAGAACTTGTCAGCGCGACCAAGGTTGATAGCTGCAGCAGCTGAGTCACCACCACCGATGATTGATTTAACGCCTGGTTGTTTCACGATAGCGTCCATCACACCGATTGTACCAGCTTGGAAGTCAGGGTTTTCAAATACACCCATAGGTCCGTTCCATACAACTGTTTTCGCACCAGTCAAAGCTTCGTCGAATTTAGCAATAGATTTAGGACCGATATCTAAACCAAGGAATCCTGGGTCTACTGCTTCACCTTCAGTATCTTTCACTTCAGTGTAGTCAGCAAATGCGTTTGCTTCTTTAGAATCAACTGGCAAGATCAATTTACCATTTGCTTTTTCAAGAAGAGCTTTTGCAACATCCAATTTGTCTTCTTCTACAAGTGAGTTACCGATTTCGATACCTTGAGCTTTGTAGAATGTGTAAGTCATCCCACCACCGATAAGAACTTTATCAGCTTTTTCAAGCAAGTTTTCGATCACACCGATCTTGTCTGAAACTTTTGAACCACCAAGGATCGCTACGAATGGACGTTCTGGAGCTTCAACTGCTTCTTGGATGTAAGCAATTTCGTTTTCAAGAAGGAATCCAGCAACAGCTTTTTCAACGTTTGCTGAGATACCAACGTTAGATGCGTGTGCACGGTGAGCTGTACCGAATGCATCGTTTACGAAGATACCATCTCCAAGTGATGCCCAGTATTTACCAAGTTCAGGATCGTTTTTAGATTCTTTCTTGCCGTCAACATCTTCGAAACGAGTGTTTTTCAACCAAAAGAACTTGTCCATCTTCAAGAGCGTTAATCGCGCTTCAATTCAGCACCACGAGTAACACCTGGAAGGAAAGCAACGTCTTGACCCAATTTAGCGACCAAGTCAGTACTACAGGAGCAAGTGATTTACCTTCTTTGTCTGCTTCTTCTTTCACACGTCCAAGGTGAGAGAAGAGGATTGCACGTCCACCTTGTTCAAGGATGTACTTGATTGTTGGAAGAGCAGCAGTGATACGGTTGTCGTTAGTGATCACGCCATCTTTTACAGGTACGTTGAAGTCAACACGAACGAGAACTTTTTTCCCTTTCAAGTCAACGTCTTTAACAGTCAATTTTGCCATTGGATATGACTCCTTCTATTTTTAATACATGATAATTATATCACAAAAGCTGTAAAAGAGGTAGAAAAATAGTGGATTTCTACCTCTTATTAGCAAGTCTGGAGCCCTGCTCCTCGATTAGAATCTGCATCATAAAACCTCCCTTGTTTCTTACAAAGGAGGTTTACGATATATCATGACCTTTTCAGTCAGTATCAAAACGCTTAAAAAGTTACTCTTCTTTCTTCTTGCCAGCTAAGAGGAAGCCACCAAGCGCTGCTAGGAGAACAGCTTCTGCTACAAACGTAGCCTCTAAACTTGCCGTTGTTGGCAATTCCTTGTCAGTATCTTTGCTAGCTTGATCTTGTTGAGAAGTTCCTTCTTTAGATGGTGTTAAATAGCGATTCAAAACTTGTTGAACTCGTTGATCCAGAAGGTCTGATCCGTTTTCCTTTTGATTCAATGGATCAGTTGGTTTCGTCGGATTCACTTGTTCTGGTGTCAGTTGATTGCCATCCAGTTGTTCTGGTTTTGTTGGATTCTCCGGCTGAACTGGTTGATCTGGTGTCGCTGGATGATCCGGTTTAGTAGGCTCCTCTGGTTGAACAGGCTGATCAGGTTTAGCAGGTTCTTCTGGTTGGATCGGTTGATCTGGTCCTTCCGTTTTTGCTGACTTATAGACAATCGCATAGTGGGTAAAGTGAGGAGCTGTAAAGATAACGGTATCTCCTTCTCGCTCAAAGGCTAAGGATTGAGGTGCTTGACCTTCTGGGAAGAAGAGGACTTGCTCCACTTCTTTATCCTTATCCACAGGGATTTCACAAGGGATGGATGGTGGGTATCGACATCCTGACCACTTGCATCGACTCCTTCGATATCAAAGACGATTCCTTCTCGTCCCTTCAGCTCTTCTTTTTCTGCCTGATTGGCTTCAACTTTCGCGACTTTTAGTCCCTTAATAGCAGTAGGCTCCAAGTTAGAGAATTGAACTTCGACTCCAGTCGCAGGGTCTACAAAGACAGCCGGCTTATCTTCTTTCAGGAGCGCAATCAAGGTTTCTAAACCTGTTTTTGCGGTTGCGAGCGCTTCAGGAGTGAGTTCTGAAGAAGCTAGGAGTTCTTTATTTTTCTCAACCAGTGCCTGCAAAGCGTCACAAGAAGGGTGGTTTGGCTTACTTGATAATAGAGCGGTCGCTTCCTCTGTCAGAGCAGAAAGAGCTTCTTTCTCTTTGACTAGATTAGCTTGCCCATCCAAGGCTTTCAAGAGAGCGGTCAATTGGTTCAACTGCTCATTGACTTGATCTTGTGTGCTGGTATCATGCTCTTTCAAGACTTTTTCAGAAGCAGCCATTCCAGCCAACAAGGCTTCTTTGACTTCAGGACTAGCAAATGTAAAGTCTACTTTAGCTTTTGCAGCTTCAGCTTCAGCCAATTTTTGCTTGAGGTATTCATCGTTGAGAGCTGGTTTTGGATTGACGAGGACATCAAAGCTTGTGCTAGCTCCTTTGTAATGGATAGTGATGGTTTGACGGCCTTCCTTGCTCGCATCAAAGCCAGTTACTTCCACACCTTCATCGGTCAAGGCGTGCGTTTCGGTTGTTTCATCATCAAAGACAACTGTAAAGCGTCCGCCTTCTTTTTCCAATGCTTCTCCGACGATGTATTCTACTTTTGGTTTGTCGGTCAATTCTAGACCAGCAACTGCTTTTTCACCTGCTTCCTCTGCACTGACCACAAAAACAGTGAGAGTCTTATCCAACTTCTGACCAAGGTAAGAAACTTCTAGGTGTTGTTCTCCAAGCTTGCTACTGTCAAATCCATGAATCTCTACACCTGAGTTGGTGAGGTTGACCAGTTGATCTGCTTGGCCATCTTTATAATGAACACGAAGAGTCGCCCCTTTCAAGGAAAGAGCATCCCCTTCCCGGTAAACCTTCTTGGTCAAACCATCTTCAAATTGAAGTCCCGCAATTTCTTTATCATTTTTGGAACTTCGATCGCTAGAACATTACTGATATCTTTGCCAGGTTCTTGCGCACGATAGTAGAGAAGAGATGGGGTTGATTCAAAAGCCAGTGGTTTAAAGATCAGATTTCCAGCTTGATCGGCTGTCATGGTCGCAATTGGACTGGTCGCTTCTTTATCAGCATAAAGAGTCAGTGTGGTATTGGCCGGAACATCTTTGAAGCCGACTTGGACAAAATGATTGCCTAAGTTTTGCGCTGCAGCATGTTTCATCGGGATGTTGACCGTTTCCGTATCCAGACTTTCATACATCTTCCAGTTGTAAATCCGGATGGCTTGCCATGGGGTTCCGTTATCTGCCGTAATGACATGGAGACGCCATTCTTGAGCCTTGATTGGATGGTCGAGTGTAATGTCGGACACATGGGCTTTATTGCCACGAACTTCCTTAGCAAGCTTCCATTCACCCACTTCATCCTTGTAGTAAAGGTCGAAGTCACGGGTATTCATCTTGCCATCGTCGACAGATTCTCCACCCGCACCGGCATGGTCCATGACCCAACGAACAATGGTCCGTGGTTGTGTCAAGCGAATATCGACGGTTCCACTCAATTGGGCAAGAAGACCATTTATCTGAAAGACTTGTAATGGTACCATTTAACATCCCCTCGATGCCTTCACTACCATCCGCATCTGGGAAGCTCGAACCAATGACTTTGGCTCCGATGACCACGTTTGGTGCTAGAGCTTTTGGAAGACTGGTATCTGACACGGTCATACCCCAATCAAAGGCTACAGTTCCTGCATCTGAACGTTGGCCGTTCTTCCCAACTGCAACGACCTTGAGGTCCTGAGTCGTTCCTTCAGCACTTGCTGAACGGCTAACTTTTGGTAGATAGACGGTTGTCGCAGAAGACCCTGTTAAGAGACGCCAGTTATCGCCATCTTTTTCGTAGACTTCATAAAAATCTGCGTCCGCAACCCCTTTGAAGTTTAGGACTGCTTCTGCTTCTTGCGCATTTTGTAGGCGTTTGCCTTGCACAGTTACTTCAGAAGGAGCAGCTGGTTTTTCTTGGTTCGACGTAATCGACAATTGACCGAGGTTGAACTTGTAATCTTTGACATCTGTATCATGGTCAAAGAACATCTTAACGGCATAAATAGTCTTACCCGCCAAGCCTCCCAAATCAAAGGTTTGAGTTGACCAATCTGCACTTGGCGTCAATTCTTTCCATACATATTCGGAGTAGTCTTCTTTTGTGGCAACAGCTATCCAAGCAGCTGCACCGACCCCACCCTTGTGAGAGACGCTCAACTTGGTCGTTTCTGTCACGGGGATCTTGGTCGAATAGAGCATGACATTTTGACTGCTATTGGCTTTCAGATCGCCTTCAAAGGCTAGAGAGTTCCCTCCATTGTAGGCTTGATCAAAATCATAACGCCCTTTCAATGGCGTACTATCTTCACTATGTTCTACCCACCAACGCCATGTTGGAAGGTAGCCAGAAACAGAACGATAGTTCCACTCCCCTTCTTTAGAAATCTTGCCATCCACAAACCAATGTTTGCCGTGGCCTGTATTAAAGGACGTATTGAAATCAGCACTTGTAATTGGCGTTTTATCCACTACTAGATTGGACATCCCGTACCAAGATTGGTCTGCTGGTTTTCCTTTGGTTGGATCTCCTTGGAATCCAGTCCAGAATAAATCTTCATGGGTATGGTAACCTTCTCCCGTCTTTCCTAGACCTGTAATGGTATCAGGTGCATAGAGACCAAGAGATAGACGCAACTTGCCATGCTCATCTAGAATCGCATTCCAGTCTACATTGGTCTTATAAGAACCTCCTTTGAAGTTCGAGACCCGCTAAAACATCATAAGGATTGCGGTTAATCCATTTGGCTGTACTGATGGAATAATCGACTTCTGATTTTCCCCAGTTAAAGTTGGCAAAGAAGGTGTCAACTGGATTTTCGCCATTATCAGGCTGCATGAAATTGTAGTTGTACTCACCCAGTGCATTTTCATGGTAGCGACCATATTCATAAGTCATGGCATCATACCAAGAATACTTGATCGGATAGTTGACGCTCTTCGCATATTCCTTGGTATAAAGAAGGAAATCTCTTAATTTTGGCCCCAAAGGCTCTACTAAGTTCCCTGTTGTTTCTTGGTTGATAAAGTAGCCATCAAAACCATAGTACTTGGCTAGATCAACCAATTTCCGAGCAATCGGGAAGGTTTTTGAGCCTTCACTATCTTCTTTCAAGGTTTCTGCAAAGCGCTCTTGATCCTTGATGTTACTAGACCAGTTGTAAAAGAGTGTACCGTAGATGGGAACCCCATTTCGGTGGGCCGCATCAATCACGTCTGCTGAAGGGACAAGTCCTTCCCAAAAGACCATAGAATCCAAATATTGCCAGTAGTCAAAAGCATAAGCCTTAAACTCTTCCCCACCGACTGAAGCATGATCCTTAGCCTTTGAGTTCATGTTAGAAAGGGCTTGGATCTTTGCTTCTGGGTTGGCTTGCTCGTTGATTTGCTTCCCTTGAAAACGGCTAGCAAGGGGAACACTTGCTCGGTTCAAATCATCATCTACTCGTTTACCAGGTTCCCATTTCAACAAATCATCCCAAGTATCAAATTTGACCTCTTTTGGTCTTAATTGTTTTTCTTCATTGGTTGGTAAATCTTCCACTTTTTCTGCAGCTACTTTTGGTTGTTCCGTCGCTGAAACGGCTGGAGTATCTGTCGTCGTCGGGCTAGCTTCTGTGCTAGCAGGACCAGCCTCTGTCGTAGTTGGAGTTGCCTCCTCAACTGGTTTTGCTGTTTCTGTCGTTGGTAAGGTAGCATCTGCAGTGTAGACGCCAGCTTCTCTAATCAAATGATTGACATCTTCCGTATTTGCTGTGGAAGCTTCTAAGGGTTGTTCATTAGTAGTATGCGTCTCATCTGCTGAGACTGCCCCCGTTCCTAAAAATGCCAATCCAATCAATGCAGAACAAACTCCCACACTAAACTTTCGGATACTAAAACGTTGTTGTTTTTCAAATTGATGACCTTTCATCTTGACCTCCATCTTATTTTACTGATTTCCAATCTCCTAAAACACTCCTCCTTCATTCACATGCAATCGCTTACATTTTCTCAATTGGAAATCTTCACTCAGATTTAGTTTACCCCTTTAAAGAGAGGTCTGTCAATTCATTTTAGCAAATCCTATAATAAGGTGAGGAGGAACTAAAAAATGTACAAAAAAAGAGGAGGTTACCCTCCTCTCATCATACAGATGAATTATTTAGCAATTTTTGCGAAGTATTCAAGAGTACGAACAAGTTGTGCAGTGTAAGACATTTCGTTGTCATACCATGAAACAACTTTAACCAATTGTTTACCGTCAACGTCAAGAACTTTAGTTTGAGTTGCGTCAAACAATGAACCGTAAGCCATACCTACGATATCTGAAGATACGATTGGATCTTCTGTGTAACCGTATGATTCGTTAGCTGCTGCTTTCATAGCTGCATTTACTTCATCAACAGTAACGTTCTTTTCAAGAACTGCAACCAATTCAGTAACTGATCCAGTTGGAGTTGGAACGCGTTGTGCAGATCCGTCCAATTTACCGTTCAATTCTGGGATTACAAGACCGATAGCTTTAGCAGCACCAGTTGAGTTAGGAACGATGTTAGCTGCACCAGCGCGAGCACGACGAAGGTCACCACCACGGTGTGGTCCGTCAAGGATCATTTGGTCACCAGTGTAAGCGTGGATAGTAGTCATCAATCCTTCTACAACACCGAAGTTATCTTGAAGAGCTTTAGCCATTGGAGCCAAGCAGTTTGTAGTACATGAAGCACCAGAGATAACTGTTTCAGTACCATCAAGAATGTCATGGTTAGTGTTAAATACAACTGTCTTAACATCGTTTCCACCAGGAGCAGTGATAACAACTTTCTTAGCTCCACCTGGGTGCAAGTGTTTTTCAGCAGCTTCTTTCTTAGCAAAGAAACCAGTTGCTTCAAGAACGATTTCTAACACCGTCGTTAGCCCAGTCGATTTGTTCTGGATCACGTTCAGCAGAAACTTTAACGAATTTACCGTTAACTTCGAATCCACCTTCTTTAACTTCCACAGTACCATCGAAACGACCTTGAGTTGTGTCATATTTCAACAAGTGTGCAAGCATAACTGGATCTGTAAGGTCGTTGATGCGAGTAACTTCAACACCTTCTACGTTTTGGATACGACGGAAAGCAAGACGACCGATACGACCGAAACCGTTAATACCAACTTTAACTACCATTCGTGATTTCCTCCTTATGAAAATCAAAAAATTTTTTATGTGAAAAGAGTAACTTGATAGGTTACAAATCATCTTTCAACAATATTATTATATACTTTCTTCCCCCAAAATGCAACTGATTTCATTAGGATTAGAAATATTACACAAACTTTCATATTCATTTTCACTATCTCTTATGAGAAAGAGGTCTAAAGCTCTTTTCGAATCAAAAAAGCTTTCCTCATAGGAGGAAAGCTTTTTAGCTAGACAGTAAAATTATGCTTCACCTTTAGCTTTTTTAATGATTTCTTCTTGTACTGATTTCGGTACATCTTCGTAGTGGTCAAATACCATCATGAAAGTACCACGTCCTTGAGTTGCAGAACGAAGGACAGTAGCGTAACCGAACATTTCAGCAAGTGGTACATAAGCACGAACGATTTGGCTTGCACCGTGTGCTTCCATACCGTCTACACGTCCACGACGAGCAGTTACGTGACCCATAACATCCCCAAGGTTTTCTTCAGGAACTGTGATAGTTACAAGCATCATTGGTTCAAGAATAGCTGGTTGTGCTGATTTAGTCGCTTCTTTAAGAGCAAGAGATGCGACGATCTTGAAGGCAGTTTCAGATGAGTCGACATCGTGGTATGATCCATCGTAAAGCTTCGCTTTTACGTCAACCATTGGGTAGCCAGCAAGTACACCGTTAGCCATAGATTCTTGAAGTCCTTTTTCTACTGCAGGGATGAATTCACGTGGAACCACACCACCGACGATCGCATTTTCGAACTCGAATCCTTTACCTTCTTCGTTTGGAGTAAATTCGATCCAAACATCACCAAACTGACCTTTACCACCAGATTGACGTTTGAAGAATCCACGTGCTTGTGTAGAAGCGCGGAATGTTTCACGGTAAGATACTTGAGGAGCACCAACGTTTGCTTCAACCTTGAATTCACGTTTCATACGGTCAACAAGGACATCCAAGTGCAACTCACCCATACCAGAGATAACTGTTTCACCAGTTTCAGGGGTTTGTTTCAACGCGGAATGTTGGATCTTCTTCAGCCAATTTTTTTGAAGGGCGATACCCATCTTATCTTGGTCTGCTTTTAGATTTTTGGCTCAACCATCAATTGGATAACTGGTTCTGGAACTTCGATTGACTCAAGGATAACTTTTTGCTTTCTCATCAGTCAATGAGTCACCAGTTGTTGTATCTTTCAAACCAACAGCAGTGCGATATCTCCAGAGTAAACTGTTTCGATTTCCATACGAGTGTTGGCGTGCATTTGAAGGATACGACCGATACGTTCACGTTTACCTTTAGATGTGTTCAATACGTAAGATCCAGAGTTCAAGACACCTGAGTACACACGGAAGAATGTCAAACGACCTACGAATGGGTCAGTCATGATCTTGAAGGCAAGCGCGACAAATGGTGCTTCATCAGATGCTGGACGTTCTTCTTGTTCGTCTGTATCTGGGTTGATACCTTTAATCGCTGGGATATCAAGTGGGCTTGGAAGGTAGTCAGGACTGCATCCAACATCAATTGAACCCCTTTGTTCTTGAAGGCAGAACCACACAATACTGGGAAGAATTCAACATTGATAGTTGCTTTACGGATAGCGACTTTCAATTCTTCGTTAGTGATTTCTTCACCTTCAAGGTATTTCATCATCAAGTCTTCATCAGTTTCAGCAACTGCTTCAACCAATTTTTCACGGTATTCTTGAGCTTGGTCAAGATATTCAGCTGGGATATCTTCTTCAAGAATGTCTGTACCAAGGTCGTTGGTGTAGATTTCAGCTTTCATCTTGATCAAGTCGATGATTCCACGGAAGTCATCTTCTGAACCGATTGGCAATTGAATTGGGTGTGCGTTTGCTTGAAGACGATCATGAAGTGTGCTTACTGAGTAAAGGAAGTCAGCACCGATTTTATCCATCTTGTTCGCAAATACAATACGAGGAACACGGTATTCAGTCGCTTGACGCCAAACTGTTTCTGTTTGAGGCTCAACACCTGATTGTGAGTCAAGAACCGTTACAGCACCGTCCAAAACGCGGAGTGAACGTTGTACTTCGATCGTGAAGTCCACGTGTCCTGGTGTGTCGATGATGTTAACACGAGTGTCTTTCCATTGAGCGGTTGTCGCAGCAGATGTGATGGTGATACCACGTTCTTGCTCTTGCTCCATCCAGTCCATTTGTGACGCACCTTCGTGTGTTTCACCGATTTTGTGAATCTTACCAGTGTAGTAAAGGATACGCTCAGTTGTAGTTGTTTTACCAGCATCGACGTGGGCCATGATACCGATATTACGAGTTTTTTCAAGTGAAAATTCGCGTGCCATGAGGTTTTGTTCTCCTATATTTTTTATTTCTATTATAACATGATTTAACAAAAACGGATAGGCAGGACCTACCCGTTCTCATTGTTTATTCTGTTTGGTTTAGCTGATTTGAGCTCAATTGAACTCGGGCTAAAGTTAGTTAGCCGATTTGAACCCGAGCGAGGCACGGCGCAAAAAAGATAAACTGCCTTGTGTTCATGGAACACTGTATCAGTTTCCTATTTTTGCCTTGGGCCTTTTGCGCTCTTGGTATCTTAATTGAACTCGGGCTAAAAGCTCGGAAAATAGATAAGCTTTCCTAGAATCTTTGATTCTTCGTCAAGCTTCCTAATTTTCAGTCGCTTTTTTAACGCCCTCAGTATCTTGATCTTACCAGCGGAAGTGTGCGAAGGCACGGTTAGCTTCAGCCATACGGTGAGTGTCTTCACGTTTCTTAACAGCTGCACCAGTGTTGTTTGCAGCATCCAAGATTTCTTTAGCAAGGCGGTCAACCATTGTGTGCTCACCACGTTGACGAGCGATGGTTACCAACCAACGAAGTCCAAGTGTTGTACGACGTTCTGGACGAACTTCAACTGGGACTTGGTAGTTAGATCCACCAACACGACGTGCACGTACTTCAAGTACAGGCATGATGTTTTCCATTGCTGTTTCAAATACTTCAAGTGCGTCATTTCCAGTAGCTTCTTTGATTTGCTCAAAAGCACCGTAAACGATTGAAGCCGCTGTACCACGTTTACCATCAAGCATAACGCGGTTGATAAGACGAGTAACTAGTTGTGAATTGTAAAAGCGGATCTGGCAATACATCGCGCTTTGGAGCTCTATTTTTACGACTCATTTCTCTTTATCCCCTTTCCTTATGCTTTTTGGACGTTTAGTACCGTATTTAGAACGGCCTTGTTTACGATCGTTAACACCTGCAGTATCAAGTGCACCACGGACGATATGGTAACGTACCCCTGGAAGGTCTTTTTACACGTCCACCGCGAAGAAGCACCACGCTGTGCTCTTGCAAGTTGTGTCCGATACCTGGGATGTAGGCAGTAACTTCGATCAAGTTGCTCAAACGTACACGAGCGAATTTACGAAGGGCAGAGTTCGGTTTTTTTAGGTGTCATTGTTCCAACACGAGTTGCAACACCACGTTTTTTTGTGGTGAAGAAACGTTTGTTTGAACTTTTTTTATGACTGTTGTAACCAACGTTCAAGGCTGGTGATTTAGATTTTTTTCTACTTTTTGATTTACGCGGTTTGCGAACCAATTGGTTAATTGTAGGCATCTACATTCTCCTGTATTTTTTTATTTTTTTGGTGATGATACACTTGGTGACAGCTACCATCTGTGTGTACTTTTGCAACATTTGTCAGCACGTCCCTGTACACTCTTGAGAGACCAAAAGTAAAAAGTACCGTCTATTATTGTAACATAGCGGCACTTTCACTGTCAAGATTTTTTTCTCTTTTTTGCACGATTGCTTCTTCTTAAAATCGCGCTAAATTATTGTTCAGATTGTTGCGTTATAGCTGGTGTGGTAGCATTCGAAACCTGAGGAACCTCATTGGACTGATATTGAGGGACTTCTGCTGGAACGACTTGCTGAGGTTGACCTGTTTGGCTAGCTTGATTCGTATCAGTTGATTGAGTATTCTGGTTGGTTTGCATTCCGTAATAGTCTACAATGTACTGAATACGAGCTTGAAAGGCCTGTTTTTGGTTTCGTCCTTCACTTTTTCTACGGCCTCTTTGGCAGCGGTTAAGGTTTCTTGAGTTGCAGTCGTTTCAAAATGAGCAACTGCTTTTTCAGCCGCTTCAGCGATTTTCGCTTCCTCTTCTTCTTTGGCTTTTTTAGGATCTTTCTTCTTAATAGGAAGAGAACTTGTTTTTTTGGTTTCTCGCTTCACTACTGTAACTTGGTCTGCAGAATTTTTACGAACCGTATAAAGCCCACCGACAAGAACTCCTGTCAAGATGAATATCGTTGCCAATCGAAGCCATAGGGGACTACGATCAAAACGGTCTAAAATTGTTTTCATTTTCCTTTCTCCCTCTCCAGCTTAGTCCTTATCGAAAATATTTCCGATTTCTACATCAATTTTATTTTCTGCTACATCAATATTGGTCACACGTAGAAGTGACTTGTGATCGAATAAATCTTTACTTCTAGCCGAAGCATTGTCCGCAAAAATAGCGACTCCTGCCAATTCTGAATCGAACTCAGCTAAGAGGCTAACCATCCCACTGATAGTTCCCCCTCCTTTAAGGAAGTCATCGACAATCAGAACACGGCTTCCAGCTTTCAAACTACGTTTAGACAGGAACATTTTCTCAATCCGATCGCCACTGGAACCAGATACGTAGTTGACACTGACCGTTGAGCCTTCTGTAATTTTCAAATCGCGTCGTACAATGACAAAAGGAACATTTAAGACATTCGCTACCGCGTTTGCTAATGGAACACCCTTAGTGGCCACCGTCATGACTGCATCGATTTTTTGATCTCGGAAGGCCTTGGCAATAATGCGCCCGATATTATTTAAAATTTTTGGATCACTTAGCAAATCCGAAAGGTAGATATACCCACCTGGTAAAATCCGGTTACTTTCTGACAATTGATTGCACAGATTTTGGACAATTTCTTTTGAATCTGCATCCGAAATCGATGGTGTAAAGATGACCCCTCCACCTGCACCAGTAAGAGTTTCAATGCTTCCAATTTCCATTTCTTCAAAGGCCCGTTTAATAATGACAATGTCCTCAGAAATAGATGATTTGGCAGATTCGTATTTTTCGGCAAATGTATTTAAACTCGTCAATTCGTAGGGATGATTAATCAAGTAATTCGAGATCACAACCATCCGCTCACTTCTTCTTAGCTTCATTTTCTCTCCACATAGTTTTTTTATTATATTATACCATATTATACCAAAAAACGAACATTGTTAGTCTCACAACATTCGTTTTTGGTTTTTTTACTAACAAACTAAGAGCAGCTTATTTAAGGCCAGTTCATTAGGAATCTTTTAAATTTGGCTTATAGAAGGAGCGATTGTCCAAGGCAAAAATCTTATTGGTCATCTCACCAGGGCCTACTAAAGCTAAGGCAGAAGTCATCATCATCATTTCTGCATCTAGGTTATCAATCATATGGATGATCTCGGCTTCCATGATTTTTGGACGAACCGGGCTACCATATTCTAGTAGACCATGGTGACTCAAAATCACATGGCGCAACACAATCACGTCTTCTTTTTGATCGTCAATCTTTAACTCTTGTAAGACCTTAGTAATTTCTTCATCGATCAGAGCAATGTGCCCGATGAGGTTTCCTCGAACCGTATACTCTGTATTTTCAGGCCCTGATAGCTCCAGTACCTTGGCAAGATCATGGAGCATGATACCGGCATAGAGGAGACTCTGGTTTAATTGAGGATACACCTGAGAGATGCTCTCAGCCAAACGAACCATAGTGGCTGTGTGATAAGCTAAGCCTGTCTCAAAAGCATGGTGGTTGGTTTTGGCTGCAGGATAAGAGTAGAACTCTTTGTCATACTTGCTGTATAGCGCCCGCACCACACGTTGCCAAACTGGATTTTCTATTTTGAAAATCATCCCCGATAGGTAGTCCTTCAAATCGACTGGATTTACTGGAGGCTTGTCCTTAAAATCTGCTGGATTTGATGGCTCCCCGCTTTGAGGCAACCGCAAGGTCAACTGATTGACCTGGGGCGTATTGTTGTAAATTTCCCGACGGCCGCTCATATGAACGACGCGACCAGCTTGGAACTGCTCCACATTATGTGGCTGAGCATCCCACAATTTTCCTTCGATCGTGCCTGTCTCATCTTGGAAGACAAAGGCAAGATAATTCTTTCCAGCACGTGTCTGACGAAGATCTGCTGACTTAATGAGGTAGAAACCTTCAAACAATTCGTCTTTTTTCATTTGATTAATTTTGACCATCATCTTCTCCATCTTCTAAATTCAATAGACTTGCTATATCTAGATTCTCTGACGTTTCAATGTTTCGGAGTGTGCGCTCGATAGCATTTGTTCTTCGGTTTAAGAGGTCATCAATGTTGCCAGAGGCATGCTTCAACTGCCGTTGGGTCTTTTCTAAAACGCCTCCAAATTTTTGGAACTCCGTCTTGACGGATGCAAGGACCTTGCTAATATCATCCGCACTTCGTTGAATATTCAGGGTCTTAAATCCAACCGATAGGGAATTCAACAAGGCTGAAAGCGTACTTGGCCCCGCGACGACGATCTGCTCCTCTCTTCGGAGGCGATCAAAGAATGCTGGGTCGCGGACCACTTCTGAATAGAGCCCTTCCGTCGGTAAAAAGAGAATCCCAAAATTAGTAGTGGCAGGCGGATAGAGGTATTTTTGATGAATGTCCTTAGCAAATTGTTTGATACTAGCCAATAGGAGTTTGCGACACCGTTCAATCTCCTCTTTCTCCCCACTTTCATAGGCTTCTTCCAGTCGGTAATAACCGTCCAAAGGAAACTTAGAGTCGATTGGCAGATAGACGTATTCCCCTCTGACCTGACCAGGCATCTTAATCGCATACTCGACACGTTCGCTGGAATGGGGGACTGTTACAAACTCTCTCTCGTATTGGGCGGGAGTTAGGATATCTTCGATGATCTGGCCGAGTTGGAGTTCTCCCATAATCCCACGGGTTTTCGTGTTAGAAAGAACCTTATTGAGACTTCCCACATCTCTAGCGACCGTCTGCATTTCCCCAAGACCTTTATTGACCGACTCCAATTGTTTTGGAGACCGTCTCAAAAAGAGGTTTGAAGACGACTATGCAAGGTTTTTTCCAACTTTTCTTCGACCGTTTGACGCATCTGCTCCAACCGCAAATCATTAGAAGCTTGAATCTGTTGCATCCGCTCGTCCGTTTTGTCTCGGTTTTTAGTAAAATTCTCAGCAAGTTCTGCTCGTAAAGCAGTCGTTTGCTGATGCATTTCTGTCCGTAATTCCATAAGACGGTCACTGATCGCCATCTCTATCTGCTGGCCAGTGATTTGCTGAGCTTGTCGCTCTCTCTCAAATCGGTAATCCAGCTGATCCGAAAGATGATCTTCTTGGTCCTCCAGTAAGTCACGGACCTGTTTGTTATCAGTTGCCCGTTGCTGGTAGAGCAAGAAGAGCAAGACAAGATTTCCCACTCCTAATACAAAAAGGATTAATTCCATCTTATTTCCCATCCTTGCTATAAATGATAAGGGCGTAGCCTCGATCAATGGTTAAGGTAATCGGCTGATTGATAAACTCGTTGGAACCATAAATAGCCTTTTTAAAATAATTGGTCTGATTTAAGGGATACTTGGCTCCTTCAATCTGGATGGAAGCTCCCTCAACTGGCATAAAAGCTACATAGGTATAGCCTGCTATAGGCAGAATGGTATGGTGGCCTGCTGGACGATAGCAGAGATAATTTTGTTGGTCCATCAAGTAAAGTTGGGACATAAAGGGTGCAATCTCTAAATCGCTGGGCAAAAAAACGCTGGCCAAGTGGTGATCCAGGCGACCACCAAAGGCTCCAAAGATTAGAATGTCCGCTTGAGGCCAACGTTCTAACACTTCCTTAATCGCCAATTCCAGATCCGTATCATTTTTTTCTGCTACCGAAGTCCGTAATTCGTGAGCCGCAGATTGAATACTCTGGAATTCTTCTGGCTCGACCGAGTCAAAATCTCCAACTGCTAAAGATAGTTCCAATCCTTGCTCTAATAGGAAAAGGCAACCTGCATCCACCCCGACATAAACATCCAAGTCTAGCGGAATGGTTTCCGCTCGGCCACCAGCTACAATCGCAACCTTAGTCTTGGATGGCTGCTCGAAGGGTTTGAACTCGTTCATTCACATCTCCATTAAACACATAGGAACCTGCTACAAAGACGTTTGCCCCTGCTTCTTTCGCAGCGTGAATCGTCTTATCATCAATTCCCCCATCGACTTCAATATCGAAATCCAAGCCTTTTTCTTCACGCAATTGAACCAATTGACGAATCTTATCCATAGTTTCTGGCAGGAAGGCTTGCCCACCAAATCCTGGGTTGACAGTCATGACAAGTACTTGATCTACCAAGTTCAAGATGTGTTGGATACTTTCAACAGGGGTTCCTGGATTGATGACCACACTTGGTTTGACCCCTGCCAAACGAATTTTTTGAAGGGCCCCATGGATGTGTGGAGTCGCTTCGACGTGAATGCTAATGATATCTGCCCCGGCCCGCGCAAACTCTTCGATATGTTGCTCAGGATTGGTAACCATCAAGTGGCAGTCAAACACTAGCTTGCTGTGAGGACGCATGCTAGCAACTACACCAGCACCAAAGCTGATATTAGGCACAAAGTGGCCGTCCATCACATCGATGTGGGCGTAATCCGCACCAGATGCTTCCAATTTCTTCAATTCACTTTCAAAATTTGCATAATCTGCACTCAAGATAGAAGGGGCTAATTTGTTTGTTTTCATATTCTTCAGGTCTCCTTATTTGGGTAATTTTTTCGATACTTTTTTGTAGGTTTCTCGCCTATTTTCGATCTCACTCAAGAACTGTAAGTAATTCTCATAGCGGAAGGAAGCTATGATCCCTTCCTCGACAGCAAGCTTGACGGCACAGGATGGTTCATGTGTGTGGGTACAAGTACGGAACTTGCAAGCCTGGCTCACCTTGGCGATATCTGGAAAAGCATGATTGAGATCTTCCGCATTATCGACTTCATAATCTAGAGAGGAGAAGCCAGGGGTATCCGCAATTTTGCCCCCATTGAGATCATAAAAGCTGACAGCTCGCGTCGTATGGCGGCCGCGTCCAAGACTGTCGGAGATTTCTCCTGTCTCTAGTTCCAACTCCGGAGCCAAGGTATTCAAGAGGGTGGATTTCCCCACTCCTGTTTGGCCCATAAAGACCGTCACCTGATCCTTCAAGAGAGGCAAGAGCTCTTCCTTGTCCGTGACAAAGTCATAGCCCATTTTGCGATAGACTTCCTGGAAAGGAAACATCTGAGCTGGATCTTCTAGTAAGTCCATTTTTTTGAAATATAGACAATCGGATGAATCACTTTTTTTGTTCCAAGAGGACTAAAAAGCGGTCCAATAAATTAACATTAAAATCCGGCTCTTTGGCAGACATGATGACGACAGCCTGATCTATATTCACAATGGGTGGGCGGACTAAGCTATTCTTTCTTGGGAATATTTTTTTAAAATATAGCCTTCGAATTTTTCTTCAGCTGAAAAATTCTACCTTATCTCCAACATAGGGAGTTTGTCCCTTTTTTTCCGGAAATTTCCTCAGGGCGCGTGTTTGGTAAATTTCTCCCTCGCACTCCACATAATAAAAAAACCGGCCAAGGCTTTTAACAATCGTTCCTTGCAACTGGCACTCCTTTAAAGTTAATACTACCATTATATCAAAAAAATATACGATAACGCTTGCGAACCTTAAATTCTATATATATTAGAATTCTATATTACCTTAAGACTCAGTACAGAATCACTATATAAATTCTGTTACTATTTTTTCTTGGCTTTTCTTTTAAAAAGAGTATAATAGAACTATGCGGAGGTGGTGGAACGGCAGACACGCATGCTTCAGGCGCATGTGCCCCTTCGGGCGTGAGGGTTCAAATCCCTTTCTCCGCATCTTGGAAAGGTGGCCCAGCTCGGTACGGCACCGGACTCGAAATCCGGCAAGTGGATTTTCTTCACGCGCGGGTTCAAATCCCGTCCTTTCCTTCTACAACTAAAAAAGACATGAGCTTCATATCTCATGTCTTTTCTATTATTTGATCCCGGTTTCTAGAAGTCCGTCAGCCAAGCGGGCGAAGTCTTCTAAGCTAAGGGCTTCTCCTCGTACAGATGGTTGCAAACCGGCTGCTTGGATCCCAGCTTCCAGTTTGGCTTTGATTTCTTCGGTCTTGCCAAAGCGACTGGTCAAGTTGTTCCAAAGCGTTTGCGACGGTGGACAAAGCTAGCCTTGCTGACAGAGAAGAAGAAATCTTCATCCTTGACTGCCACTGCTGGTTCTGGGCGACGCACCATCTTGAGGATGGCAGAATCAACGTTTGGCGCTGGCACAAAGACGGTGCGAGGCACGATAAAGGCTACCTTAGCGGTCATATAGTATTGGACTGCAATGGACAAAGACCCGTAAGCCTTGGTATTAGGTTCGGCTGAAATGCGATCTGCCACCTCTTTTTGCATCATGACCACAAATTCTTGGAAAGGAATCTTGGATTCGATCAAGTGCATAAGGATGGGAGTCGTGATGTAGTAAGGAAGATTAGCCACTACCTTGATCGGAAGCTCTGGATTTTTGAACTCTGCGATGTACTGGTTGAGGTCTACCTTGAGGATGTCTTGGTTGACAACCGTGACATTGTCAAAATCCCGCAAAGTATCCGCTAAGATAGGAACCAAGCGATCATCAATCTCAAAGGCCATGACTTCTGCGGCATTTTCTGCCAAAAACTCAGTCAAAGCTCCAATTCCGGGACCGATTTCGATGACATTGACTTGCTTATCAATCTCAGCCGTATCCACAATCTTTTGAAGGATGTTGGTATCGGTCAAGAAGTTTTGACCGAAGGATTTTTTAAAGGTGAAGCCATGGCGTTCAAGGACTGCCTTGGTCACGCTATAATCTGCAATTCTCATTTTTTCTCTTTTCTAATCCGTTTAGGGTGAGACATACTATCTCTTTTTTCTCCGCAGGCTAATCTAACAGTCTTCCACAAAGGCATTTTGCTCCGCTTGATAAACATAAGCTTCCCCGTTCTTATCTAAGACGGTTTCCAACAAAGGCTCCATTTCCAAGGCGTCTTCAAGACTGATAATGGTGATCTTAGATGGATCATCCAAGTCTTCCTGGGACTCATGACCTGTAAAGAACTGCCAACCACTATCTTGTGGATGATGAGGTACATCGTGAATCGCCCAATTAATCTCACGTCGTAGGAAGCAATCCTTGGTAATCATGGCCCCTTTTTGCGTATCAAGATTTAGCGGAGGAACCATCAGACTGGCGATATGTTCCTGGGCAAATTCCAGCTCATCTCCAAGCTGGATGGAGGTAATATAAGCAGGTTGATTGGTTAAACATCCTTTGAACTTCCCATCGCGGATTTCAGTGAGTTCGACCCACATACGCTCTGCTCGACACCCATTCTCCAAGACTGTATCCAGCACAAAGATGAGGCGAACCTGGTCCCCAAGCTTCAATTGGTTGATTTCTTCTTGACTTGGAATCAAAAAATGCCGTGGATTCTTTTGATGTTCTGCGTGAACATTCTCCAAAGAAAAGCCTATCACTTTTTTCTTATCTGTAAACAGGTCGAACAATCCCATCTTCCACCTCTATCTCTTTTTTAATAACTGGCCATCGTTTCTTCGACTTGCGCTAAACAAATTCCAAACAACTCCAAGCGTTTGAGCAGTTGTTTGCCATTGCAGTAGCCGATGCGCAAGTCTTCTCCTAGATATTCCCGTCGTTTGCGACTTTCACTGCCCATCAGCAGACCGAGTCGCATCAGATCTGATTTGGTAATATCAAAGAAATGCTCATCTTCATAGGAGCCCACCAGTCCAGCAAGGGCTTTTTCCAAGTCTTCAAAGCTGGCATGCTCGACTCCCCAAGGAACGGCCCTTGGTTTTTTTGATTTGGGTACTGCTTCGCCACGATTTAAAAAGGCATGCTTGGCCTGCGGAATTTCTTGCATGATGATCTTACGAATGCGCTCCCCATTGTAATCCGGATCCGTAAAAACTATGACTCCACGCAACTCCTGCAAGGTGGCAATTCGTTCTAGGTCATCTTGATTAATGGCGGATCCACGTGTCTCATAGGTATCCACCTCATAATAGCGTTTCAGATTGGCCGTATCATCCTTGCCTTCAACAACAATTACTTCTGGTATTTTTATTTTCTCAGTCAAGGCCAAATACCTTTCTCGCATTGTCATAGGTGGCTTGAGCTACTTCTTCTGTTGTCAAGCCACGTAGTGTTGCAATATGATCCACTACATAGCGGGTGTAGGCTGTTTTATTTCTCGGCCTCGCTTAGGAACTGGTGCCAGATAAGGGGCATCTGTCTCAACCAAGATCTTATCGAGCGGAAGGCCAGCTGCTGCTTCTTGGACATCTGTCGCCTTCTTAAACGTCACTACACCTGAGAAGGAAATCATCATTCCCAGATCCATGAAGCGCTTGGCTTCCTCTAAGCTTCCGGAGAAAGAATGCATGATGCCACCGCGTGGACCCACTCCTTCACTCTTGATAATGGCATAAGTGTCTTCGAGAGCGTCACGCGTATGCACTACAAAAGGCAAGTCCAAGTCCTTAGACAGTTGGATCTGACGACGAAAAACCTTTTCTTGAACGTCTTTTGGTGCCGTCATCCAGTGGTAGTCCAGGCCGATTTCTCCTAAGGCGACAACTTTAGGATGTTTCAACTGCTCCACTAGATAAGCCTCTACCTCAGGACTATAGTCGCCCGCCTCAGTGGGATGCCAACCAAGTGTGAGATAAACTTCTGGGTACTGGTCGGCCAAGGCTATTGCTCGTTCGATGGTTGGTTTGTCAAAGCCAACAACATTGTGGGCAGTGACTCTCAGCTCTTTAGCTAGTTCTAATTCCTCTTTTTCTCTCCCTGCAAACTCTTCAACGTTGAGGTGAGTATGGGTATCAAAAATTTGCATATGGATCCTTTTCTTCGATTTTTTCTCACTCTATTATAACAGAAAGCCTAGCTGAATACACTTTTAGCAAAACAAAAACCAGTAGTCTCGAGTTTCTACTGGTTTTTAGTTTTTTATCTGAATTACGCAGCCAAAACTTTGCGTCCTTTACGACGACGAGCTGCCAATACGCGACGACCGTTTTTAGTTGCCATACGGTGACGGAAACCATGTTTGCGCGCACGACGAAGTTTACTTGGTTGATAAGTACGTTTCACGATGAATACCTCCTCATAGATTTTGTATTCGTTTAGCCGGCTATAATGTGATCAGTTACTAAACATACTTTACTATTCTATCTGATTCACGTCTGTTTGTCAATAGCTATGAAAAATTTGTTGGGGCAGGTTCAATGATACCGCTTTTATTGGGCATCTCCTTCTATCCTTTGACGAGTCGCTTCATAGTAGGGAAGCAAGCTAGCCATTCCTTTTTTTAATTCCTCAAGAATGGCATCTCGACTCGTCGCTTGCGATAGATTGACATCGACTTTTACCAAGACCTTTCGGACCTGGCCAGTTTCCACACCTTTGAGAAGTCTCTGGCGATTGGCTTCTGTCCCTTGGAATCGTTGACTGACACCTTCTATTTGGGCGAAGTAATAGACTGGCGAAAAAACCGGAAGAGTCAAAACGCGGTTCTGCTTTTGTAGACTCTCCTCATCCTTCTTGCGTTCGATAAAACTTACTTCCAGGGACACACCAAAGTCCTTCGCATCACCATAAAGTCGCAAGGCAAACATCGGATCCGCTATCTCTCCCTCTCCTTGGAGATAAGCCCAAAAATGAGGGCGAAGAATTTGAGCTTGATTCATCCACTGACTGGTCCGATCTTGTTTTAAATGCGGAAAGAGCTTCTGAAAATCGCTGACCAAATGGGTGAATTCCTGCCGAGCTTCTTGCCCTAACTTGCGATACTCTACCATTCGCTCTGCATCCTCACCTGCTTTAGCAGGAGCCAGGTACTTGATCCCCTGACAATTCAAAAAGTCTCTTATCTTACTATACATTTTGGTCTTCCTTTCCCAAATAGAAAAGGAGAGAGCAAGCTTACACCCCTCTCTCCCTTTTGAAATCTTCCTTTTTTGATGGCAGATTAACCTTCAATATCGACGACAACGTAACGATTTGGTTCTTCTCCTTCAGAATAGCTGGTGACTCCATCCATTTTCGATACGATGCGGTGGATAATCTTGCGTTCGCTATTAGACATTGGATCTGTATGTTGCGCTCGACCTTCTTCTAGAGCACGACTTGCCAATTTTTGCGCATAGCTTTGAAGGACTTCTGCACGGTGTTCAACATAATCATTAACGTTGATCGCAATGTAGAAATTCTTAGAATACTGATTGTAAAGGTAGTTCTGTGCCAACAATTGAAGGGCCTTGAGAACTTTTTCCGTGGTAGCCAATGACACGGCCTGGCTCATTGGTATCAATCTGCATATTGATGGTGCGACGGTTGTAGTCGCTTGAGATGCTAGCTTCGACATCCATTTCATCAATAACGGTTTGAACATAGGCAGTGACATCAGAAACAACCTTTTTCAATGTCATAGCTTTCTTCTACTTCAATGCCCAAGTCAGCAAAATCAGATGTCTGGCGGATCTCAGCTTCGTTAAGACTTGAATCGAGAATCTCTCCATGACCCTGTTCTTCAAGAATGGTTTCAGGAGCCTTCTCATGTTTGAGAATCTCAGCCTTCACTTCTTCAGAAACTTCTTGTCCTTCTTCTTCAACTTTTTTTAATCGTCGCTACCACGCGACCCAAATCAACAGTCTCTTCACTGACACTCTTGACAGGTTCGTTTTTGAGCATTAATTTCCTCAGGAACTCCCTTAACAGCTTGTTGATTGGCTTTTGTCACTGTAGTTTCTGCAATTGGTTCGATGTCTACCACAGCTGGCTTCTTACCAAAGAGACCGAGGAACCCTTTCTTTTCACGAGAAACGACAGTAATATGTGCTTTCATGCGCGGGATATCTAATTCTTTTCAAACCATTTTTGAATGGCTTCTTCAACATTGACTCCTTTATATTGGACCATCTGTCAAACTCCTTCTTAGTTTTTCTTTTTCTGTGCTTTGTTAAATGCACGTCGTTTTTGTTTTTCTATATCTTTGATTGCCTGTTGCTCTGCTTCACGCGCCGCAATAATCTTAAATGGATTGTTCAATAGGTAAGTTTGCCCAACTTGGTAAGCATTGGAAACCACCCAGTAGAGAGCAACTCCGCTGGCTGAGTACATAGCGAAGAAGAAAATCATCACGGGCATTGCATACATCATGGCTGTCATTCCACCATTTTTTTCTGGCATGGCTTTGTTGCTCAACCAGGTGCTAAAGAAGGTGAAGACGGCTGCCAAAACTGGCAAAATAAAGGTTGGGTCTGTTGCGCTCATATCCAACCAAAGAAAATGACCGACTTTTAGGAATTCTACCCGACTCAAAGCTTGGAACAAGGCCATCAAGACTGGCATTTGAATAAACAATGGCAAGAAGGCAGAGGAAGTCTTGACGCCTTTTTCTTTATAGAGTTCCCGCATTTCTTCTGACATGCGAGTGCGGCTTTCCAAATCCTTCCCAGGGTACTTGGCCTGGATTTCTTTCACTAGTGGCTGAATCTCCTGCATTTTGCGCGAGGAGGTCATTTGGTATTGGAAAACTGGCAAAAGAATGGTCCGAATCAAGAGAGTGAAGAGGATAATCCCGACTCCGATGTTGCCTCCAATAGAAAGAAAACGGATGACTTCTGCAAAGAAGTAAACGAATTTTTCCCAAACTCCTGATGATTGGGAAGTCACTTCAGACGTTCCACAGGCTGTTAATAATAGGAGGGCCCCTCCGAGTAAGCTAGCTACTTTTAGTTTCTTTTTCACGTAATTACCTTTCCTGACGATAGACTTGCGCTAATTTTAATACATGGACTAGATTTTTTTCGACCTGATCAAAATCCAGTTCTTCAACTCCCTTTCGAGCAATCACAACAAAATCATCTGCTACAAGATGATCCTGGTGCTTCATTAAAACATGACGAATCAAGCGCTTGATTCGGTTGCGTGTCACAGCATTTCCTAGTTTTTTACTCACGGATAAGCCGACACGGAAATGGGGCTGCTCTTGTGGCAAACGGTAGATGACAAATTTTCTATTTGCACAATTCTTGCCGCTTTTAAAAATGGCATTGAAATCTTTTTCTCGCTTGACACGATAGCTTTTTCTCAAACTCCCACTCCCTCTTTTAAATTTATTCTATTATACCATAATTTCAAAAAAAACCAACGACCTTCTGGCTCTTGGTTTAAAGCCTCCTCCAGTGCCGTCAAAACGGCTAGGAGAAGAGATGCTGGAGGGTTGATAAGATGATGGGTAAGCTATAAATGAAGTTCAAGCCGATATGAGCAAGGATAGGATAATACAATGAGCTCGTCTTTTCATTCAATAATCCAAAAATCAGGGCGGGGATGGTATAGATCAAAAAACTCAAAACAGTAAAGGGATGGTGAAGGAATTGAAGTCCACTATAGATAAGGGCTGGGGCCCATACACTCGCGTAGAAGGGCCATTTTTTAAAATAGGCTTGGACAAGCGCTCCACGAAAGATCAGTTCCACGGTCATCGGTCGAATGATGACCACTAATACAAAGAGGATGAGAGATCCTAAGGCTTCCAAGGTCACCGGAAAAGAGTGATAAATAGCTAGACGTCCTTTGGTGAACCCACTAAGAAAGTAGTCTAGCCAGTAGATGGCACAACTGGAGAATATAGTAGCGTAGATAGCGGGAAGGAATTGTTTCTTCTTCGCCCACTGAAAAACCATGCGTGGACTGTATTTCTTTACCAATGAAAAACAAGCACCAAATAACCTGCCTCTAAAAAGAGAAGGGTCCAAAAATAGCTAAGAGCTTGGCCGACTTGGTTGCTGACTAGTTGGGCCAACTCGCGAAATTGTGGCCGAACTAAGATATAGAAGACCAGTAGTAAAAGTGGATAAAAGAGCTTGGCCTTTGTCTTTAAAAATTTCATACATTCCTTTCGAGGGAGACAAAAAATGATTTATTGCATCTTACCATAATCATTCCTAGGATTCAATTAGAAAGTGAACCAAAAAAGGTCGAGACAACCGTCTCTGACCTCTAATTTCTATTGGAATGCTCGTTCTCCCCTTTTATGTAAATCACAAAGCCTACAAGCACGGACACAAGAATGGCTAGACACAGAATGGTTTCTAACCAGACAAGGGGCCTTAACAGAGAACTGTGCAATAGGCCTTGGGCCATTTTCAGGGAAGTAGCTGTGATGACCGTCGGGAAGGTTAAGGCTGAAAAGGCTGGTTGAAAGCCCTCTTTTAACATTTTAGGCAGACGCGTTAAAACGAAGAAATAAAAAGCTTGAGAGAGTCCGACCATGGTGTATAACAGCCAAACAGGTAGACCGACTCCACCCACACGAACCAGGGCCGCTAACAGAAGAGAAAAGGGGGCACAATAAATCCCTTCTTGTCCCAATAAGTGGCTCGGTAAAGGGGTAGTTTTCAACCCCTGATAGATCAATGGGTAAAGAATCAAGGTTAAGACAAAGCCAAATCCAAGAGTCAGATAGGCCAGCTCAACCACTCCTACCACTGGGTAAGTCAAGGCGGCAACAGCAATCCCCACATAAAGGACGGTCCAACTAGGGGTGGCATTGGCTCTTGGTTTTGCCAATATATGGGTCTTGGTAAAGTAGAAGATCAAGCCACAATCTAAGAGGAAAGCAGTCCACCAAACTAACTGGGCGAGTCCTCCAAATGTCGGAAAGAGTCGTAAGAGATAAGTCGATAGAATCATCCCAGCCATGGGAAAGGTCGCCATCCCAGACAGAAGGGCCGGCTCTTGTAGTTCGATCTTGGTTTCTGACCAGTAGAACAGATGGTGACATAAAAAGAAAACCCATAGGATCAAACCCGTCAAACTGAAGAAATGAGCCAGAACTGGGAAGGTATCAGACAGAAGGTTTCCAGCCCCTGCTAAACCTAACAGGCAGCCTGAAAATGCTAAAGGAATCTTTTTCATCTTGATCTCCAATCATTTTATCGCTTTCAGTATACCATAAAATACCAGGAGGGATCATCAAAAAAAAGTAGACACTAAAACTACTTCTTTTTTAAAATGCTTTAATTACTCTAGTATATAAGGAATTATGGAGTTTTTTTGCTGTAAATAAGTCCCATAAATCTCTAAAGACCATTAACACATAGAACTCCCCTATTCAAATGTAAAACTGAAAGCTACCAATAACCTCATCAAAGACATCAAGCAAAATACTGTTGCTTTCCAGAACATTGACCACTTTAAAACTAGAATTTTCATCGTTTTGGACATCAAAAAGGAGAGAACCAATTCGATCCTCTCCAAGGTGTAACGTTTCCTCACCCATTATAGCTGACAAAATACCCAGAATTCTTCTCCAATCTCCCTCTGAGATTTTAGAGTAGCAATCTTGACACTTACTTCTTTAGAATGCAAACTATAAGCCTCTGTCAACATTCTTAAATGAGAATAAATGTATTCCTATTTTGCAATTTCTTCCAACATTTTTTCAATGTGTCGGATAGATTTTTCACGACCAAGCAAGTAGATAGTTTCTGGCAATTCTGGTCCGTGCATCTCTCCTGAAACGGCGATACGGATTGGCATGAAGAGGTTTTTCCCTTTGATACCAGTTTCCTTTGGACTGCTTTGATTTGCGGGAAGATATTTTCTACCACAAACTCATCGTCTGACATGGCTTCAAGTTTTTCCTTAAAGGCCTCAAGTACAGTCGGAACCGTTTCACCAGCCATGACTTCTCGCTCAGCTTCTGTCAATTCTGGGAAGTCTGAGAAGAAAAGGTCTGTTAATGGAACGATTTCATCCACTGACTTCATTTGTGGTTTGTAGAGTTCCACCAATTTTTCAGCCTTGTCTGTCAAACGTCCTGCTGCTTCGAGGAATGGTTTGGCCATTTCAAAGATGGTCGCAAGATCCGCATTCTTGATATACTCATTGCTCATCCAGTCCATTTTCTTTTGGTCGAAGGCTGCTGGAGACTTGCTAAGGCGGTTTTCATCAAAGAGCTTGATGAGTTCTTCGCGAGAAAAGATTTCGTCTTCCCCACCAGGGTTCCAACCAAGAAGAGCGATAAAGTTAAAGACTGCTTCTGGAAGGTACCCTTTCTTCCGGTAATCTTCGATAAATTGAAGAGTATTAGTGTCCCGTTTAGACAACTTCTTACCAGTTTCAGAGTTGATGATCAAGGTCATGTGACCGAACTCTGGAGCTTCCCATCCAAGAGCCTCATAAACCATGAGCTGTTTGGTGTATTGGCAATGTGGTCATCTCCACGGATGACGTGAGAAATTTGCATGTCATGGTCATCGATCACAACGGCGAAGTTGTAAGTTGGGTAACCATCTTTCTTTTGGATAACCCAGTCACCACCGATATTGCCACCTTCAAACTCAATATCGCCTTTAACCATATCATGCCATTTGTAAATACCAGACTCATTAACTGCTAAACGAACCGTAGGGATGATTCCCGCTGCTTCGCGTTCTACGATATAAGCAGCTTTTTCTTCTTCGCTCATGCCGAGGTATTCGTTGATGTAGCGAGGTGTTTCACCAGCTACTTCTTGGCGTTCACGTTCTGCTGCCAACTCTTCTTCTGTCACATAAGACTTGTAGGCTTTTCCGTCAGCCAAGAGTTGATCGATGTATTTTTGATAGAGTTCCAAACGTTCAGACTGGCGGTAGTTCTCATGCGTCTCTGGACTTTCATCCCAGTCCATACCCAACCAACGAAGGTTTTCCAGCTGGGAACGTTCGCCGTCTTCGACGTGGCGCTTACGATCTGTATCTTCGATACGGATAATAAAGTTCCACCGTGGTGGCGCGCATACAAGTAGTTAAACAATGCTGTACGAGCATTTCCGATGTGTAGTAGTCCGGTTGGACTTGGTGCATAACGCACACGAATATCTTTAGTCACGTATGTTTCTCCTAATTGTTCATTGATTCTGGGCTTCTCTTCTAACTGGCCCAGGCACTTTTCACTCTATTATAGCATATCTCTGCATGAGTAGCTTCCTAATCGAGTCGTTCTTCTAGTTCAAAATCAATTGGCAGGGTTGCTAAGAAATGCTCCAACTCCCGCTCCCAATAAAACCATTCATGTTTTCCTGGTCCATGGTTGTAGGTGATATCAAAACCGAGGTCCTTCAGATGATCCACAGCTGTATTGTTGGCCTCATACAGAGCATCCTGCTCGCCACACCACGCCCATAAGACCGTCTTTTTATCTGAGTACTTCTCCGCAATGCTTTCCAAGGAGTAAGGACTCGTCGTCCAATCTTCTAGCTCTCCAAAGACCCCTTGCCAATAAGCCTTACTGCCAAGATCGGTATCTGCTAGTTGACGCCCCTCAAAGCTAAGAGCACCAGAAAAGCTAGCAGCATGCGAGAAGCGATTGGTTTGAAGGGCCAGTTTAAAAGATCCATAGCCTCCCATCGATAGACCAGCGATAAAGGTCTTCTCCCGTTTCTTAGTCATATTGGGGAAGAAGCGTGCCAAGGTCCTAGGCAATTCCTCTGCGATGGCTGTGTAGTAGGGATAGCCATACTGGGTATCCGTATACCAACCATTATTGGTATTAGGCAAGACAACAATCAAATTGGTCGAGCGTAGGATCCGTTCGACATTGGTCCGTTTCAACCAAGAGTACTGATTGCCATTCATCCCATGAAGGAGATAGAGGACAGGGATATCTTGATCATCCGGATTTTTCACCCGAGATCCATCTGGGTAGAGGACGTTGATCCCCCACTCCATTGCGAGCGCTTCTGAATAGTATTCAATCTGCATTACTGCCATCTATCTTTCCTCACTATTTCTTCTTTTCCTTGACAAGAAAAAGCCGACGATCGACTTTTCCTCTTATCTTAATCCTAGCGTACTTCCATGACGACTGGCAAGATAGCTGGTCTACGTTTGGTCTGGTCAAAGAGGTACTTGGCCAAACTATCACGAACAGCACCCTTGAGCTCGCCCCAATCGAAGCTGTCTTGGGCTAAGTATTCTTCCACACTTTGGTTGACAATCTCTGCACTTTCGCGCAAGATATCGCGACTCTTCTTCACATAGATAAAGCCACGGGTGTGAACTTTTGCCTTCGAGATAATGCGTTTTTCACGACGGTTAACCGTAATGGCCACAATAAAGATACCATCTTCTGATAAGACTTTCCGGTCACGGAGGACGACATTTCCAACATCTCCAATGGCATTCCCATCGATGAGGACATCTCCAGCAGAGACGCTACCAGCAGGAACGAAGTCACCATTGTCATATTCCATGATGGTGCCTTTTTTCGGAATGAAGATATTTTCAGGCAAAATCCCCACTTCCATCGCAAGCCGTGCATGGGCATCTAATTCACGGTATTCCCCTTGGATTGGGAACAGATAGTTGGGACGAAGGAGGTTGATCATCAATTGAAGATCACGCGCATTTCCGTGTCCTGATACACGTAAGCTTTGAGTAATCGCTTTTACGACTCCGCCTGCTTGGTAGACCATGTTTTCTACACGTGCCATAACCGCTTCTTTAGCGATAGATGGAGTTGTTACGATATAGACCAAGTCACCATCCTTGATTTCAACATAGCGGTGACGGCCAATGGACATTTTACGGAGTCCATTGATGGGTTCACCCATCCGCCCCGTTTCAAGAATAATCAATTCATGATCCTCAAAACGAGACATTTCTTTTGGCTTGATCAATATTTTTTCGTTGGCCAAAGACAGTTTATTTAAACGAATCCCTGTACGGACAATATTTTCTACGTCAAATCCAGTCAAGACAACCCGGCGCCCTGTCTCTGCAGCTGCGTCAAAGACTTGCTGGATCCGTGATAGGTTACTTGCAACAGCGGCTACAATGATACGGCCATCCCAGTCAGCAATCGTATCTAGGATTTCATCCCCAACCTCTTGCTCACTAGCCACTTGAATCTTACTATCGGCATTGGCAGAGTCACTCAAGAGAGCGAGGACGCCTTCTTGTCCAATCTCTGCCAAACGAGCAAAGTCAGTCGCATAAAACTCACTCGCTGTCTGGTCAAACTTGAAGTCTCCTGTATAGACGATACTTCCTTCAGAAGTCTTGATGACAATTCCTAAACTTTCTGGAATAGAGTGGGTTGTCTGGAAGAAGGGAAACAACGGTTCCTCCAAAATCAATCTCTGAGTTGGCATCGATTACATGGAAATCATTGAACTTCTTGACACTGTCATTGCTCTTGACAAAGAGTTTGGCCAACTCGATGGTCAACTCTGACCCAAATACGGGAACTTTAGCCTCCGCTAAAAGATAGGGAAGGGCTCCAATGGCATCCGCATGCCCGTGCGTTAAAAAGACTCCTGCGATACGATCGCTATTCTCAAAGAGGTAGTCCATGTTGGGAATAACGACATCGACCCCTAGTTGCTCATTTTCTGGATACTTGAGACCAGCATCCAAAACAAAAATAGAGCCATTTACTTCAGCTATGTAGAGGTTTTTCCCGTTTTCACGGACTCCACCTAAAGTAATCAACTTAATGTTACTCATGTTTTCTCCTTTATGTGATGGTTCATACTTACGGTCCTTGGCTCACCAAGTCGAATTACAGTTTTGCAATTTTCTTGCATATCTAGAACATTATACTATTTTTTCACGATTTTTTCAAAAGTCAGACCAAACAAAAGCCCTCCATCATTTGATGGAGGAACCCTTATCAAAACCCAAGACGACAGCATAGAATGTCAGCTTGCTAAAGAGACGCTAGTCCGTATGATAGTCATTTTTCTTATTCTCAATCACCCGTATCGCCGCCTTGATCACATGAAATTCATTTAACAGTTCTTCTAGGTGGTGGTAATTCCGATCGCTGAGGGCCCCTTTCTTGAGGGTTTGGGACAAACTATAAAACCGATCAACATGCTCTTCAATATTGACCAGTAACTCTTTCGCCTCTTTCAAACGGTAGCGATTCAGGAGCTTGCTTTGGCTATGTTTATAGGCGAGCACATTCTCACGATGAATATCTTGACAGACTTCCTTCTGCTCTTCATCCACCGTCAAATTGACCGCTTGGAAGCAAGTAATAAATTCTCGCTTCTTCAGATCACACACAAAGACGACACCGTCCTCTGCTACATAGGCTTCCGTATCGGGCCGTTGATCAAAACTGCTATCAAAATGATGAAGCGAGGGCACATGTTGATTGACCCAGCGTTTCAACTGCTCTTTATCGACCCCAAAACGTTCCTTTGCTCTTTCTTTAAAGTGATCTCGACAGCTATATTCATGTGCATATGGCAATCCCACTGACCTCACCTCGACTTTCCACCACGACAGACAAAAAGACCTCCAGTCTTACGGGACTAGAGGTCTGGTCTGCTTCACTGACAAGAGGCGATTAACCATTTAGGCTAACGAAAACAACAGTTATGATTTCATTTCTTTTCATGGTATATTTTCACATACCAGTGGTTTTCTTTGCAATTTCTCTTTCAGTTTTGTTACAAAGCACTCAGTTGAGCATACAGAAGTTCGAAAACCATCTAAAGCTTCCACTACTATTTACACGTATTTCAATGTCATTTAGTAAGTTAAGCAGACTTACTTGACGGCTCAACCGATTTAACATTTCCGACGTTCTGGCTTTTTTATAAAAAGCACAATCAAGTGTCAGCGAAGACAGACCTAAAACGAAGTAACCTAATGTATGAATCTATAAGGCATTGGTATCAACCCCTTCTCCCTTATCTTCACCTATAGTATACTCCTTTAATATTGGTATCGCAAGCGATTACACGCTGAAACTAGTTTCTAAATTTACTCAAAGAAACGGTAGTAATCAGACAGGCCCATCTTAGCCTTTTCCTCTTGGTTCAAGTCCTGGATAATCTTTCCATCCTTCATGACAATCAAGCGATTCCCGTACTTGAGGGCATCTTCCATATGATGGGTAATCATCAAGGCAGTCAGTCGATCCGTTTTGACAAATTGATCCGTCAGCTCCATCAAGGCCTGACTCGTCTTGGGATCGAGAGCAGCTGTATGCTCATCCAAGAGCAAGAGTTCAGGACGCTTCAGGGTAGCCATCAACAGGCTCAGAGCTTGACGTTGTCCACCAGATAAGAATTCTACCGCCGTATCGACATGCTTCTCTAAACCATTGCCAATCTGGCTCAAAACCTCTTTAAACTCGTCTTTGTACTGGGCAAGGCGACGAGGAACCAAGCCCCGCTTTTCTCCTCGGAATTTTGCAATCAGGAGATTCTCGGCCACTGTCATACGAGGAGCCGTCCCCATCTTTGGATCTTGGAAGACCCGGGATAGGTATTTGGCCCGTTTTTCCGGACCATAGTGCGTCACGTCCTCTCCCTTGATCAAGACTTGACCACTGGTCAGAGGCAGAGTTCCAGCCAGGGTGTTGAAAAGGGTTGACTTACCAGCACCATTGCCCCCAAGAATGGTGATAAAGTCATGCTCATGAATCTCCAAAGAGACATTGTCCAAAATGACTTTTTCTTCATTCAAGCCATTGTTCACCACGATGGTGGCATTTTTTAATTCTACAATTGCGGTCATTTGCTGAGTTTGACTCCTTTCAGCAGTTTCTCTTTAAAGGTTGGAATCATGAGACAGATCGCCAAGATGATAGCGCTAAAGATGCGAATGTAGCTGGTATTGACACCGATGGCAATCACAGCCCAAATTAAGAATTGATAAATGATTGATCCAATAACGATACTGAGCAAACGTTCTGCTAAGGTTAGTTTGAGAAAAGGACCTCTCCGATAATCAAGCTAGCCAAACCAACAACGATGACTCCGATCCCTCGAGAAGCATCTGCATAGCCTTCTTGCTGGGCCATCAAGGCACCTGACAAGGCGATAATCCCATTAGAAACTACTAGCCCCATCAACTCCATCCGGCTGGTATGGATCCCAAAGCTTTTAGCCATCTCAGGATTGTCCCCTGTCGCAATATAGGCCTGCCCCAATTTAGTATCTAAAAAGAAGAGCATGGCAGCAATCACTAGAGTTACAAAGATGATCCCGATGATAATCTCGTTTACGCCACTCGCGATGGGAATCATATCTTGGATTTTTGAGTATCCGAGTAAACCCAGGTTGGCCCGTTGCATCACAAAGAGAATGACTGAGTTACAGGAAGTCATCACCAAAATCCCCGATAACAGCGTCGGAATCTTTCCTTTGGTATAAAGAAGACCTGTAGCCAATCCAGCCAAGCACCCCGCACCAATGGCCGCCAGGGTGGCTAATAAAGGGTGAGCCCCTTTGGTAATCAGAGTTACCGCAACGGCTCCTCCTAATGGAAAGGAACCCTCTGTGGTCATATCTGGGAAATCCAAGATACGGAAGGTCATAAAGATCCCTAGCCCCAAAATAGCCCAGATCAAGCCTTGTGAAATAATCGAAATAAGCATATCTTTGTCCTAACTATTGTAAATATCCTCTATTGTATCATATTGCGAGACGTGATTTCAATGCTTTCAAGAAATAACAAAAAGGCCCCACTCCTTAGAGCGAGATCTCCTTGTGGAAAACTAAAGCATTTACAAACCTAGTGTGAATCGTTGGTTTTTACCACTTGTTTAGTCTTCATTTTTCTTGCGTCTTGCAAGACCAGCAGTCCTACCAAACCAAGAGCAGCACCTAACAATGTAGCAGAAGCTGATTGTTCTTCACCTGTAGAAAGAAGTTCTGGTGGTGGTGGAACAACTTTGTTGTTGAACTCTTTGTCCACTGGATCTGTTACGTTTGTAACGAGAGCTTTCGCGCTACCATCACGCTTTACTTCAAAGTTACAACAGCTTTCATTGTGTCATATATAACTGTAGAATCAGTGCCTTGAACTTCTTCAACTGTGTAAGTGCCTTCTTCACCCTTCTTGTACTCAATTGCTGAAAACTTAACGTTATCTGCCACATCATTCTTAACCGTTTGAATTTCTTTACCAATTGAATCTTTCAGTACGAAGCTAAATTCGTTCGCTTTAAGCTCACGACCTTCCAAACGTTTCGTGAAGTTGAACTCTACAGTGATTGGCACACTGTTCACACGTTTTTGAGTTGGTTTTTCTGGAGTTTCTACAGATTTCTTACTGGGTTGTAAACGTGAACGATCTGATTGGCTTTGTTTTCGATGTCTACTCCACCAGCAACGTCTGCTTTAACAGTTGCTGGGATATCAAATTTGTAGTGGCGACCAAATGCAAACTTAGTTGTGTCGATAACTTGAGTATCTTCTGCATCACCTAAAGATTTGTTCATAGAAGCTTTAGATGTAGCTGTAATTACTCCGTTAGCTACTGTAATATCAAATTTAGATGGTACATCTCCACCAGTTACGCTGTCAGAATCCTTGATGTCAGTAGCGTTATCAATTTCTCTGCATCGTATGTATCAGAGATACCTACAGATTGGATGTTGTTCTTCTCAGTGAAGTTCTTAGTATCCAACCACACTTGGTAAACTATTTTATAACCACGATCAGCTGTCTTCGTATTGATGTTTTCTGCTTCGTTGTTTGAAATTTTATCAGCATATGGATCCACATTAGTTTCTGTGTACTCATTAGTTAACTCATTGTCATCGTCAACGAGTTTTGAACCAGTAATATCAAATTCTTCTTTGTTAAGAACGAATTTTTCGAGTTGGAACTCAGGCCTTTCTGGAGGAGTGATCTTATTGTTGAACTCTTTATCCTCTGTTCCATCAGTAGCGTTACCATTCCCATCCACCCCACTTGTTGGTGATACGTTTGTTACAGTTGTCAGAGTATGACCGTTCTTAGCAACTTCGATAGTAATCGTAGCTTTCATAGAATCATTTACCATTCCAGCTTCTTTCGACGCAGGGATCACTTCTTCTACTGTATACGTGTGAATACCCACTTTAGAGTTGTCGAATGATAATTCTGTAAATGTTACAGTTCTGTCTGCTTTGTTCGTTATAGTTTCAACTTCTTGTCCGTTTGTATCTTTAAGAACGAATTTGAATTCTCCATCTTTAAGCTCACGTCCAACTTTTTCTCAGTGAAGTCAAATTTAATATTAACTGATTCTACAACATGGTTGTTGAAGACTTCGTCATTCTCTCCTTCAGCATGATCACCTGTTGATGTATAGACTGCTTCAACTTCTAATTCATGTTGATCGTTTTGTTTAACAGTGACTGTAAGAGTAACCTCCATACCATCATAGTCGACGTCTTTATCCAAACCAACAACTTCCGTAATCTTATAAGTATACATACCTGATTTTTCGATTGTTAGTTCACTAAAGGTTGCCTTACCATTTTTGTTGGTAACAGTTTCTTAATGTGTTCCACCTTCTTGTTTGAGGGTGAAGCTAAAATCACCATAATTTTAAAGTACGTCTTTCAAGGACTTTACTTACTTCAAGGGCGTAGGTTACTAGATCTACTTTTTCATAGTATCAAACTGTTTTCGTATATAGCATTAAACCATTAAGATTAAGCAAGTCAACGTTCGCACCTATGCTGTAATTTCTGTTTACAAACTGTGAATTTGGAGAAAGATGCCATATATAATATCCTAATAATGGTATAAAGACTGTTATTTTAGGAATATTGTCACGAGCTGTTTGGAAGCCAAATGGAATTTCCTTACTATTTGGATAATTTACTCCATTTTTATCAGTAAAAGGAATCGTGTACAACGGTGTCTTCTGGACAACCAAATCTTCTGTATTAATATTACCTGGTTTAATTTACTTGGTTCCTGCAAGAAGCATATAACCAACAGTCTCCAAAGTACCATCCGAACTTTTTGATTGTTGTCTTGGATCTAAAAGATAAACACGGACAACAACTGGCACTAGCCCCCAAAAATGAGACACAAGAAAACACTCCTGTTGAAAACTAGTAAACTAGAAACAGGAGTGTTTTGCTATGGTCAAAAAAGCTTATTCATTAGAAACTAAGTTAGCCTGCATCGAAATGAAAAAGGCTGGTAAGTCTAATAAAGTCATCATGGAGACATTGGGAATTAAGAATGGCAGTCAAATCTACACCTGGATGAGATGGTATGAGAATGGTGAGTTACATCGTTTTCATTAACCTCTGGGGAAACAATATACCTATGGTAAAGGAATGAGACAGCTATCCGAAGTAGAACAGTTGCGCCTACAGGTGGAACTACTAAAAAAGTATCGCGACTTGGTAAGACAATCGATAAAGTAAGTCTTATCAAGCTTGTGGAAGAATACAAGAAAATCTATCCTGTCTCAGCCATTTTGGACTGCTTCGGCGTCCTTCTACCATTGGAAAAAAGATAGTAAGAAGCCTGAAAAGAGAGATGAAATGGTAGCAAAAATAGAGCAACTCCGTATACAAAACCAGAGCAGTTTATCTACGGCTATCGTACCATCACCCGATTAGTCAAGAAAATTCATAGTCTCGTCGTTAATCGCAAGAAGGTCTATCGTATCATGAAGGAAAGGGCTGCCTTGCCGTGTCCGTCCCAAGAAGGGACCTAAATTAGGGAAGCCTTACCATGTAACAGACAATAAGCTGGATCGTGATTTTCAGGCAGACAAGCCTATGGAGAAGCTTGTCACAGACATCACCTACCTCTACTTTGGAAACTGTAGACTTTATCTATCTTCGATCATGGATCTCTATAATCGTGAAATAGTAGCTTATAGAATCTCCGAGTATCAAGATACGGACTTTGTGCTCGACACACTTCATCAACTTGAGCTACCTCAAGGAGCACTTTTACACAGCGACCAGGGATCTGTCTATACCTCAAAAGCCTACTATCAAGCTTGTACAGAAAAAGGCATCACCCGCTCTATGTCCCGAAAAGGAACACCAGCAGATAATGCCTGTATCGAATGGTTTCATTCCGTCCTAAAGTCTGAAACCTTCTATCTCCATAAGTGGAGAAACCTAACTAAAGATAGTATAACAGATATTGTTAAAAAATACATCATATTTTATAATGAAACTAGAATTCAACAGAGATTAAATGACCAGTCTCCTGTAGATTACAGAAAACTGGTCGCATAAGAGGGTTTTTCTCTTGTCCCATTATAAGGGTGCAGTGCCAATAAATCTCAAATTTTTTAAAAGATAGTAGACCTGCATGTTTAGACAGTTTCTTTCGAACGTTTCATGATAATCACTAAGGAAGTAATTGAAACGATTGATAATAAGCTACCAAGGATAATTCCTTTTTTCTTAAAGACGAACTCGATCTTATGCTTCCCTTTTGTGATCGGGAAGGATAAGAAGGCATTCCAAGATTTTTCAGTTTGGACAAATTTCCCATCTACTTTGACCTTCCATCCGTCGCTATATGGGATTGAAGTCATCATAAATTTACTATCATCCGTAATATTTACATTACCGACAATATGGGTATTAGAAAACTTGGTTACTTCTAAACCTTGTTTCTTACGATTATCTAATACATTTTGAATTTGATCAAGATCTGCACGATATACTCCTGCATGGCTCATATCAATTTTATCTGTTCTGAATCGAAACTCAATCACAGTTTCTTGATTTCGGTATTATCAGTTAATTGCCAAAGTTGTCTTTGAGTAAATGTTTTATTATTTGGCAACCATTTCCCTCTCACTAAAACTGAGTAATCTTGTTTTGGAATCAACGCAGCTGGTGTGAAGAAGTAATAAGTATAGTTTGAACGTGGCACTACCTTATATCGAATGATGGCCTCTTTAGAAGAATCTGCTCTTTTATAGATTGCCTCCCCAGTGTTCTTATCTACTTTTTCTTCAATGACATTCTCCGTTTCAATGGCACTAAAAGCTAACGGTTTAAAGTAGTCATAATAATCACTCGTTTTCTTTTGATGTCCTTCCATTGAGTTCAAAATAATATTTTGGTTTGCAATAGCATTGTTCACCCCAAATTTTATATTTTTAACCAGAGCATTTGTTCCATATCCAAGAGGGAAAGAATTTGGGTTCTTATAGACAACAAATCGCTTGTCTTCATATACTTTTTCTGTATAATAGCGCTCCAAATCGAAACGATTTGTAAAACGATGGAAGTACATCTTTTCTGGATTTGCTTCTATTTTTTTTGGATCAAAATCTTTCACCGTCATATAATAACGAACCCCATACAAGGCATCTGTTAGAGGTGTCCCATTTGTATATTCGGTAGCAGCATTGACACCTAGGTCCCCCATTAAAGCAAAGTGATCCATAGTGCTTCTTTCCAAACTCGAACTAAAGGTACTTAAGCCAGGATAAGATACTAGAGAAGGTACCGTCCGTGAATATGAGAAAGTCGTTGCAATCCGATAAAATTCTTCGTCTGCATTTTCTTGAATATTATCTGTCATGCGTTTCACTGAAACGGCTGCATCTGCAAATTTATTGATGTCGTCATAACCCAGAGTAACCTGAGACAAATAAGCATTATATCCGAATTCAAAGATACTCAAAGCTGACACGACGACAACTGAAAGACGTGACAGTTTAGAATTTATTAGAAGCAATAGAAGCAGATAGATTATCGCTGTAAGACTTAATTGTGAGAATAGATAGCCTTGTTTCAACAAGAATCCTGCAATCACTAAGAAAATAGTAGTAACACCGATTCGAAGGATTTTCTCTCGTTGATTGCTCTTTGATTTTTCCCAGTAGGTATAGAAACCAAAGCAAACAACAGCCACAAGGCCTATTAGGTGAAGAATTGAGTATCTTGAGAAATAGGATGTTACTGCTTTTGGTTGAATTTTCGAAATAAAGGTATAGCTATTTGAATGGATGTAGATAACAGCTAGAAGCAATCCAAGTGTAATGACTATATTAGCTAGCTTAGAAATAACTACTTTCTCCTTCATTACTTGGTAAGCCAATACCAACATAAAGAACGAGAATAACCAAGAAAAACGGAAAAAGAAACCGGCAGGGTTTTGCCCCATATGCCAAATCTTACTTACAAACTCATTGACAAATGATGTCAAGAATACAAGAGTAACAATTCCAGCAGACCATTTCTTAACTTTTGAAACATTCTTAGAGAGAAAGTAGAGAACAAAGCCGAGAAAACCAAATGCTCCGATATAGATATTTGGTAAGTTTGGTCCTGCAGACCAACCAGAGGTCGTATCAAAGCCACCAATCACCATCTTAGCAAGAATATCCAGTGGATTAATCTGGAAGGCTAAGGAGAAGGTCATCCCTCCACCAACTTGACCTTTACTTTCTACCAAATTGAAGAATACAGGAAGGATTAAGATTGCTGCTGTCCCAATCCCAATAATAGAATAAATGACAGCCTGTAATAAAGGTTCAATAAAGTTTTTGATCTTCGCTTTAAGATCCCCTTCAATCATCAATCTAGGAGATACATAGAAGCAAGCATATAGAGCAACAAAGATCGAAATCATGTACCCCATGTAAAATTGAAGTAGGACAGTCAGACCCAATGCAAAAGAATAACGATAAGGGGCTCCACCATCTAATAATTCTTCCAAGTAAACAATGACAATCGGCAACATAATCATTGCGTCATAAAAAATGACGTTCATTTGATAAGAAACCAACATCCCTGAAAGAGCATATGCTGTCGAAAATAGTGGCACTAACCATTTTCTTTTCTCTAATCCTTTATAGCGCTTGATAAGAAGAAAGGCGAAAGCCATTCCTATTGCGCCATAACGGAGCCAAATTGTCAAAAATACTGCAAAACCGAAATGCTTGAGTGGGGTCAAAATATAAATGATATTGAAGGGACTCATTAAATAATATCCGAGGACCCCAATCATATCTCCACCGAGGGACTTAGTAAACGAATAACTCAAACTTGAAAGATCCCCAGTGAGAACCGCATTTTTTAATAAACCAAAGAAACTGATGTATTGTTGACCAAAGTCAACTGCCATCAAACTTTTGGTCCCAAAAGGATATGATCCCATGAAGGCCCAAACAACAAGCATAATTGTCATTGGGAGTAAAGCGCTAAAAGCATATAAAAACTTCTTGGGATTCTTTTTCCAAAGCTCTTTCAAGCGCATGAACCAAACTAACATTTTTATCTCCTATACTAATTATCCTATCTTATTCTCATTGGCTTGTTTAATATTGGTATCTTCAATAATGAAATGAGGACGACGCTTCACTTCGTAATAAATTTTTCCAATGTATTCCCCAAGAATACCGATAAATATTAACTGAACACCACTAAATAGAATGATCGCAGCTATGGTTGTAAAATAGCCACTCACATAATTCCCTGGTGCGAAAATGTACTTCATCATTTCAAAAGCAAGATACAAAATAGCAAGTCCCAAACAGATAAATCCAAACTGAATACAAACACGAAGAGGACGATCATTAAATGAAATAATCCCTTGAATGGCATAGTTCATTGATTTTTTAAAACCAAACTTACTCTTACCAGCTTTACGGATTTCGTTTTTATAAGGAATCACCTTCTCTTTGAAGCCAATCCATTCATACAAGCCCTTATTGAAACGATTATATTCTGGCATAGACACAAACGCATCAATTGCTTTACGACTAAGGAGTCTCAACTCGGATTTACCATCTGTCAGTTTAACATCCATCGACCGATTGGACAAGAAATAGAACATACGGGCAAAGGTACTACCGATAAAGGACTCCCCTTCCCGAGTTCGTTGCCCACTGACGATATCATAGCCTTCATTATAGGCTTCTAAAAAGAGGGGGATCAGATATGGTGGATGTTGTAAATCTCCATCCATTACCATCACAGCATCACCACTTGCATATTTGAAGCCTGCTAAAATACCGCTCTCACGACCAAAATTACGACTAAATCGAATATATTTTACATGAGGATTCTCTTCTGCAATGGCTGTAATGAGTTCAAATGTTTTATCACTACTTCCATCATCGACATAGAGAATCTCATAGTCGGTAAGTTCCTTCCCAAGCATCTGATCCAATTGATCAGATATAGCAGCATGCGTTTGAGAAAGGACCAACTCCTCATTCAGTAATGTAATGAGTATCGATAATTTCATCTCTATTCTCCATCTACTCTATTTCCAAAAAAGAGAGAGCTTTCGCTCTCTCCTTTATACGGAAACTCTTTTTCTATTATTTAGACATTTTACGTTTCATTACAATAGCACCTGATAGGACAAGTACTCCTGTGAATACTAGGCCAGTTGCTACGACTTCACCAGTATTTGGAAGGACTTTGCGTCCACCACCGTTACCATCTGCATTTCCGCCAGGGTTTCCTGGTGTAGTTGTAGTTGCATCTTCACTTACTGTAGTTGTTGTGGTTGTTGCATCCTCACTTACTGTAGTTGTTGTGGTTGTTGCATCCTCACTTACTGTAGTTGTTGTGGTTGTTACATCTTCACTTACTGTAGTAGTTGTTGTGGTTTCCTCTTCGCTTGATGAAGTGGTTGTTGTGGTTTCTTCTTCACTTGATGAAGTAGTTGTTGTAGGTTCCTCTGTTGTTGTAGTAGTTGTTGTAGTTGTAGGTTCCTCTGTTGTTGTAGTAGTTGTTGTAGTTGTAGGTTCCTCTGTTGTTGTAGTAGTTGTTGTAGTTGTAGGTTCCTCTGTTGTTGTAGTAGTTGTTGTAGTAGGTTCCTCTGTTGTTGTAGTAGTTGTTGTAGTAGGTTCCTCTGTTGTTGTAGTAGTTGTTGTAGTTGTAGGTTCCTCTGTTGTTGTAGTAGTTGTTGTAGTAGGTTCCTCTGTTGTTGTAGTAGTTGTTGTAGTAGGTTCCTCTGTTGTTGTAGTAGTTGTTGTAGTTGTAGGTTCCTCTGTTGTTGTAGTAGTTGTTGTAGTTGTAGGTTCCTCTGTTGTTGTAGTGGTTGTTGTAGTGGTTGTTGTAGTTTCCCCTTCACCTTCACCAGACGCATTGTAGATGGCTACCTTAGCAGGGTAGTTACGTTCACTCGGGAAGTTTTCAGCTTTCCACTTGATGACATTATTAACTACATCGCCTTTTTTCTTAGCTTCAGTCAACTCAGTTGTGTACTCCAAGAACATTGGCCAGTTCCAGTTGTCACCAAAGTTGATAGTGAAACCAGTGATTTGACCTGCATCATTCCTTGTATACACAGCTTTACTAGTGAAGTTATCAGATGGGCTAAGTTTTGAAAGTTGAGTTTCGCTTTCGATAGCTTTAGGTTGAGTTGCGTAACGTACAGCACGAAGGCTTCCTTCTACCAATACTTGTCCGTCTGCAAGCTCATCTGTGATAACCATCTTGTTCAATTTATCTTGACCAGCATTCAAGATAACTTTCCACTTGATACGTTTTGGATTTTGTGGGTCTTGATATCCATACTTGTACTCGTATTGACCAATCGCAGTAGAATCTGGCTCGTAAGTCAAGTTGTATGTTTGCTCACCATACTTGAATGTCTTTTGGCCAGGCTCAGTAACAGTAGCAGCATTTACAACGACGTTATATTTCAATGACATTCTTTTATTGTTAGGATTTTTAGAGAAATAGTCAGTGAACGTTACTGTTGTTTTACCAGTAGCTGGGTCAGCAACTGCATTACCAACGATGTCAGATCCGTTTTTGATTGGGAATTCTGACTTAGTAGGCCAGTTCAATTCTTTTGGCAAGTCAAGAACAAGTGTATCACCTGCATTGATTGCTTGAGAATCTGGGAAAGTAATAGTGTTAGTTGCTTCCATGGATTGACCTTTACCTACTTTAGTATCAGCAGTAATGGCTTTACCATTAAGGGTAATAGTCGTGTTGTTGGTATAGTTTGTAACTTCGTCAGCAAAAATCGTTGTTACGACTGTCAAAGCTAAAACTAGGACACTACAAAATGCTAAAACTCGCTTAATGCTTGTTTTTGTAGTTTGCATAATAAACTCCTTATTTATTAATTTTTTATCATTGTAACATAATTGTTTTACTTTGCAAAGTATTTTTTATCTTTTTCTTACTTATCGTTCATTTTTTTGTCTATTGAAGAAACGAAAAGTGATAATTGATAAGATGAAGCCTAGGATAGATAGGATCCAGCTCTCTTTTGTACCTGTATTCGGCAATCGATTTTCTCGAATTTCCCCACTATCTTTTTGGCTACTTATTATAGAATCAACTTTGGTTTCAACTTCTGGTTTTGTTGAAACATGATTGAGCTCCTCAACTTTATTACCAGGTTGGTCGTTTTTCTCGCTCTTCTTCACTACTTTTGTACCAAGTTCAGTAATTTCATGAACAGGTTCTTCGATCAGTGTCACTTGGATTAATTCCTTCTTGATGACACGACCTTCTTGAATAGTCAAGCGGTATTTGTATTGACGTTTACCTGTTTTCCCTTCTTGCAAGAGGGCAACTGTCCCTTCTGCTTTATTAGGATTCTCGACAATCCTCTTTTCAAAGGCGACAACTTCTACCTCAACTAGCTCCTCTGTTGTAATAGTAGAAAGTTGTTTTGTTCCACCTAAGATTACTCGAGTAACTGCTTTTCTGATAATCTTGGTATCAACCAATGTAGAAGAACGCTCTTCATCATTGAAGTAGTATTTTTCAAAAGTCTTATGGATCAGTCCGTCTTGGCCTTCTTGGAAGACTCTAGTTTCACCTTCTGCCAAGCTTTCGTCATTGCGATATTCTGTCTGATGAGTAATGACCTCATCCTCAGTCACCAAGACTGTACGCTCAACTCCAGCACCCACTACAACGACTTGGTTGATAGGTTGAGTCGTGATAACCGTTCTTAGATACTCACGTTGAGTTTCTTTTCCATTGACATAGGTTACTTGGTAGTAGTCTGTTTGACTTCCTTCTTGGCCTTCTACTTCGACCAAACGATAGGTCACTGGCTTAGACTTGTCCTCCCGAACGATGGTGTTGTATGGGATTGCGCTTGTTGTGCTGATTTCCTTGGTTTCAGTAACCTGAGAACCGATATGGATAATCTGTTCGAGTGCTGGACGCAACTCTTTGACGCTAATCAAGTCCGTCTTGACTAATACACCATCTTTATAAGTTAGCTGATAAATTTTTTCTACCAAGCCAGCTCGACCTTCTTGAACAAGCTTACGTTCACCTTTTGGCATGTTTTCATCAATAACGGTAACTGTTCTAAAGTTAGTCTCCTCAGTTCGCGTTTCCTGCTTCACTTTAACATTTGGAACATGTTTTGTCCCTACTAAAATGATGGTCGGAACTGCTTCTCTGACAGTTTTACTTTCGATCAGTTTTGAAGAACGTTCCTCGTCATTGAAGTATTGTTTCTCGATCGTCTTACGGATCAATCCGTCCTGACCTTCTTGGATAATCTTTGTTTCACCTTCTGGAAGAGTGTCGTCATTACGGAATTCCGTTGGACTTGTGATTCGCTCTTCCTGAATTTCAAACATTATACGCTCGATTCCAGAACCTTCAACTAAGACTTTATTAACAGGCTGAACTGTAATATCCGTTCTGAGATGTTCACGTTTCGTTTCCTTACCATTGACATAAGTTACTTGATAGTAGTCTGTTTGTGTTCCTTCTTGACCCTCTACTTCAACAAGGCTGTAACCAACTGGCTTGGTCTTATCCTTACGAATAATGACATTGTAAGGGATTGGACTAGTTATGTTGATTTCCTTAGTTTCAGTGACTTGAGTACCGATATGGATAATCTCATCCTGAACTTTTTGAACTTCCTTGCTACTGATCAAGTCTGTCTTGATTAAGACTCCGTCTTTGTAAGTCAGTTGGTAAATTTTTTCAATGATACCAGTTCGACCTACTTGAACCACCTTCGTTTCACCTTTTGGTAGGTCTGGATCTTCGATGTTTTGAGTCTTATAGGCAATCTTCTCAGTCTGAGTGTCTTGTTCTACCTTGATGGTTGGTACATGTTTTGTACCCACTAAGATGATCGTTGGAGTTGCTTCTTTGATCAATTTGCTTTCTACTAATTTCGTAGAACGCAACTCATCATTGAAGTAACGTTTCTCGATTGTCTTACGAAGGAGTCCTTCCTCACCAACTTGGGTAATCTTCGTTTCACCTTCTGGAAGTGTGTCATCGTTGCGGTACTCAGTTGTACTTGTGATCTTGTCTTCTTGAATTTCAAAGAGAGCACGTTCTACTCCTGCACCTTCGACAATCACCTTGTCAACAGCTTCTCTAACGACCGTTGTCTTCAAATGTTCTCGTTTGGTTTCGGTACCATTGATATAGGTTACTTTATAGAGGTCTGACTTCTCACCGTCTTGACCTTCTACCTCAGTCACTCGATAGCCGATAGGCTTCGTAGAGTCTTTACGAACCTTAACCGTAAATGGAATTGGACTTGTCTCGCTTGCTTCTCTAATTTCTTTGATACGAGTTCCGACTTGGATGATTTCATCCACTGGATCTGTAGTAATGTTAGATTCTACAAATGTACGAGATGTCTCTTCGCCATTTACTTTCGTTACAGAGTAGCGATTAGTTTTTTGACCCTTCTTACCTGCCTGGATAACCTTGGTTGTTCCTGCTGGAAGCTGATCTGAAAACTCTTTGAGAGTATTGTAATCGATTGACTCTGTCTCATCTACAAGCTCAGTTGTTTCCACGATAGGTGTCGCATTCCCGACACGAACGACACGGTTGACTGCATCTGTAATTTTGTGTTCAGAAACGATGGTACGACCGATTTCTTTACCATTTCGATAGCTGACCAAGAAGGTGCGGATAATCTGTCCTGGAGTTCCTTCTTCGTCGACAACACTTTCTCCTGCTGGAAGTATATTGTCTGAGACATAAACCGTCTTGAATGGAACATCAACTTGCTCATCCAATGTACGTTCTGTCATCTTAGAAGTACCGATTACAGTGATTTCATCAACTGCTTTTGGTTCTTCCACTTTCGAGATTTCTTGACGAGCAACTTCAACATCATCCTCATAGGTGACTTCATAAGTTGTTGTTATTGTACCTGGTGAGCCGACCTGAGTAATCTTACTGTAGCCTTCTGGTTGAGTTTCATCTTTTCAATAACCTTGTTGAAGTTTTTTTCTTCGACAACAACTACAGATCTGACTGAGACAACTACACCGAGACCTTTAACAATAATCTTGTCTTTCTTCTCTTTAAGGACATTTTCATTGACCAAGGCACGGTCAACAAGTTCATCATTGAGGTAAGTCAGTTTGTATTGCTTTTCAATTCGACCTTTCTCACCGTCTTGACGGACTTCTTCGTAACCTTTTGGTTTCGTATAGTCGTATTCGATGACTGTTTCAAAGTCTACATCTTTGATTTCAGTAGTGTATTCTGCTTTTTCTACTGCACTACCAACTGTGATAATGTGTTTGACTGGTTTGTCAATTACTGTTTCAGACATCAATGTCTTACCAGCTTCCTTACCATTCAGTTTTCTGATTTGGTAAGTCTTTTCAACTGAACCATTCTTACCAGCTTGATTTTCAAATTGATAAGTTTTTGGTTTTGTTGGATCCGTTCTAATTTCTGTTTCGTATTCAACAGTTTCTTTCTCAGTAACAGTTTCAAATGTTTCTGTCGCTGTACCAATCAAGACGATTTCTCTCTTAGACTCTTGGATTACTTCTTCCGATTCAATCTGACGACCTACAATTGTATCACCAACCTTGGTAATCTTGTAAACATTAACCTTCTTACCAGGTACACCCTTTTGTACAGTTTCTTTAAATCCAATAGGAAGTTCATCTGTTTCACGAGTTTCGATGATGTACTCTGTTGTTGTCGTTGTCCGAAGTGTTTCAACCGTTTTGTCACCAACGATATCTACCGGAGCTAATGGCTTGCCATCAAGAGTGTTACGTCCAAGGAAGACATTATTACTCTTGGCATTTAAGTTCACCCACTCACCATTATATAGTCTAAAGAAACCATTTGTTTGGTGTGTCTGCGATGAACTTGTTGTCTGTTGCTGTTACTTTGACAGTGTCGTTAAGACGGTTGATACCAAAGAAGGCTTGCATCAAGTCTTTGATAACTGCTCCGTCTGTTTTACGAGTAACATCATAACGTTGCCATGGTTCATTGTCTTTATACTTGAAGGTATTGCTATTGACATAAATCGAAGCAGCGTTTGTACTTTCAATCGCAACCGCATTTTTCCATCTAGATTTAATCTTAGAGACGGTCAACTCATTGTTATCAATGTTAATGCTTCCTCTAGTTTTAGTAAATGGTACTTTTGTAACCTTGTTGACACGTTTACCAGTTGTACGGTCAATAACACTTGCTACATAAGTGGTATCGTCATTGATGTAAATCGGTAACTGCTTGATGTCATCTACTTCAATCTTGTTTCTTGAAATAGTAATGTCACCTGAACCGCCACCTTCAACACCTCTAGATGCTTGGGCTGTATTATTGTTAACAGAGATGATATAGTCTGTCGAATCACCAGTGATGGTGTTTCCTTCGATATTCAGGCTATAATCGTTTGAACTTTCGTTATTTCTAAAGAGGATACCAAATGTTCCTAGTTGTCCATCTTCAAATGGTTTTGTCAAACCTTCGATAGTGTTATTTGAAATGACATAACGACCTTTATCAAGAGGTTTAGTCCATTTATGGTTTTTCTCATTTGTCAGGATAGAGATAGCTGTGTAACCACGGTAACGAGCTGGATCATCATCATCGTTTTCCAACTTAGAGTTTGGATCCTGTTTTACCTCATTGTTACGAATAATGACATCTGTCATCGGATTAGCACGGTTATAGACCTCGATACCATTCAAACGGTCTCCGAGTGAAACGTTGTTTTCGATGAGGATCTTATTCCCATCATGGATATCCAATCCTTTACGGTAGTTGTAGTTGGTATAGTTCCCAGTATAGGTAATACCATCATTATAAGACCCTGCCATTGAGGCTGCGCCATATCCAGTACCACCATCCAACACATGCCCGTTGTAAGATAAGATATTATTGTCAACAACAAAATTACGTTGGTAACCGAACATAACACCAGCAACACGGTTATTGTGAAGGAAAGAGTTGGTTACCTTGTTACCGTCCATGATTGGAACATCTGGATCTCCAATAGACTTGACTTCGTTTGAAACTTTTCGGAGATACTACTATAACGGATTGGTCTTCCATTGCTATCATACTCTTGCGCTGTTGCCTTGCTTGAACCAAAGAAGACACCAGCTCTGTTGAATTTCATGGCACGAACATCATTAATCGTAACATTTGAAGAATCGTTTACATAGATACCGTTTGAACGTCCAAAGTATGATTTCCCTTTACGGTAAAACTCATTATCTTTAGTGTAGTCTGATGAATCATAGGCATGCTCAACCGTTAAGCGACCTACAGTAAAGTTATTCTGATTTTGAATGAGGATTGCAGACTCGTAACGGTTATCTGTCAAGTTTGTTTCCGGATCGTGCTCGCCATCTTGCTTTTTGTTAAACACGATTTTTGTATTGTTACGACTTGGACCACTACCAATCAAACCTTTTACATTAGCATAGTTTTCATCAATAACCAAGGTATTCTTCAGCAAAACTGTCCCTGATAGCATAACAGAAGCGCCACCCTCAACCTCGTTGGCCGCAGAGAGCGCCTTTTTGATTGCTTCACTTGCTTCAACTTTTCCTGTTGTATCAAGACCAAAATCTGTTGCTTTTACATATTTACCGTAATCCGCATCATCGTATACTTTTGTATTGCTAACTGCAGCTCTTCTACGACGGACTTTAGGAGTTGGAGTTGCTGCCGTTTCAGCTTCATTTGTACTTGTATCGGAAGGTGTAACCGAAGCAGGAATTGGAGCTTCCTTCTTTTCTACACTATTAAGAGTTGTTTCGGCTTTACTATCTTTATCAGAAGAAGATGTCTCTGTCAAAGGGTTCTTAGCATCCTCCTCAGAGCTTTTCGTTTCCTTTTCCGTTAAAGCCGGAGCTGGATATTTCTTATCTTCCTGATCAACTGCCGGCTTTTCTTCTGAATTTGGCTCTGTAACTACTCTTGTTTCAGCTTCTGGAATAGAAACCGTTGTATTCAATGCTGGTTGGTTTTCATCCTGATTCTTAATAAGACTTTCATTTGAATTGTCAAAAGAATCCGCACTAGCTTTTACCTGTCCTAATTGAAATGTTGTTAACACCCCAATTGCTAACAAAGAGTACTTGGTTGTTTTTTTAATATTCATAATTCCTCCTCTTTCATTTAATTCTTCCCACTTTTCTCAATCTATACTTTTCAACTAAACCAACCTTTTAACAAAGATTCAATTATTTATAAGGTGGATAGAAATGAATTTTACTTTAATGATACTTATTGTTTGATAGAAAGTCAACTATTTTTATTATATAAATTTTTACCTAAAATAATTCCTTTTTCTATTTTTCCTTTAATCCTCTATAAAATGGAAGAACGTTCACTATATAGCTTCTATCAATCTCTTATTAAATAATAAAAAGCTGCCGTGTATAACCGACAGCTTTATTCAAATGTCATTTGAGATTTAAAAACATTCAAGACACTTACATTTTGCTCTAAAATTAAGAAAAGATTCTTCAGATTACTTCTCTAACACAAGAACATCTTCTGTAGAGAAAAAGCTTTCTTTATAGCCAGAAGCTTCATATGCTTTCAAGATATCCGCTTCAAAATAGCCTTTTCCTTCTTGCCTTGTCACTCTCGGTACAACAACATAATCAATATTTGAGTCAACTTTTTTATCATTATGATAGTAGATATCATATAGTTTTTCATGTTGTCGAAGACTTGGAGTATAATTCCCCGTCGTTACTACTGAGGACTCAATCGGCAAATCTTTTAGTACTGACTGTATCCCTTCAAAATAATCCTTTCGATCGTGGTAATATTTAATTTCAAAGCTCCATTTATGAGTGTAGCTATAGAGGATCCCTCCTGAAATCACTAAAGACGAAGCAACGAGAGCTACAAGGGCCTTCTCTCCTACTACTTTATAGTTACTCAATTGATCCAACGCTAATATCCCCATGATGAATAAAAGAGTAACTGATCCATAGCTGTATTGGGAAATTAATATCATATTGGTAAATCCAATCTGTCAGCAAATTAATAGCTAGTAGAGGAAGCATAAGGAAATAAGTTGCTAGTCGTCTTTGAACGAGTGGCAAGAAGCCTAGAGAAAATAGAACTAAAAAGACATAGCCAAGTTTCTTAGCCGTAAAAAAACTTCCTAGAACATATAGTGGATTTAAAAAAGTGTTTTTCATCACCATTAACAATCCATTCTCCCCAGACATTAACAAATGACTATATCGAGAAACCATTGCACCTTCACCATATTTTGTCAATAGAAACATAGCAAATCCAAAGTAAATTACCGGCAAGACAAATGTACTAGCATATAACCACTTTTTGAATCTCGGAGATATAGAAAAACGATTCTGAAAGACAAAATAGAGTCCTAGCGATAGTACGTAAATAAAGGAATCCTCTTTTACAAAAAGAATGAGGAGGGCAAACAAGATCGTTCGCAAATGCCATTGAGAGATGATAGCGTAAAAGAGCCATAGAATCAATGGGGGTAAAAAACAGTTCTCATGAATGTGGTAACTGCCACTGGTGGTCATTGCTGGAGTAGCAAAAAATAATGCAATGACTAAAGGATTTAACAGTTTTGGCAATTGCAATTTCTTCAGTACCAGCCCGAGGGGAATTACAGCAGAAAACACAATAAGAATTTGTAAAATTTCTAATGTTTCTACATAAGGAAGCAACATATAGAATGGAAGAATCGCATAAAAGATCGGAGAAATATGGACAGCAAAGTGCGATAAAGCCTTATCTCTCTCAAGCGTTGTTATCTGTGTGAAGTCTGTCTTCATCCTCTCAAACATTTGAGAGAAAATCCCAATATCAAATGTCGAACCTGAATTTGCCTTGACTTTATAATACACTACAACAGATAAGTAAAGGACATAGCAAACACCAACAATTAAAGTCATCAAGGTTAATCGTCGAACCAATACTTTACTGATTTTGTCTACAGCCAATCTACTGATAATCAGTCCGACTAATAATGCAATAATAATTGAAGTCAAAATTGGCCAAATTAAAGAAGTAAACTTTGATTCAGCGATATTAAAAGAATGAATTTTTAGGGCTTCATCCTGAAAATTTCCACTTGCTTGAAGGAGCAGTTTGGGAAAGGATAGCACTACTAATACTAGGAAAACAATTGCATACCTTATTTTGTCTAGATAGAAAAATAAGAATAAAGCAACTGAAATCATAATCAATCCCAGAGATAAGAATAAGGTTGGACTTTTAAGAATTGCTACAAATAGAATTAAAGCTGTCAAAAAAGTATTGAGAACACCGATATCAATGAGTTTCTTATACTCACCAATAAACCATAGAAATGGGTAACTGATGACAACCCCGATAATTGTCCCAACAATTCCTACTTCTCCTAATTTTAGAAAGAGCGCTTCAGTCGAAAATCTAAGCAAATTAAACAAAACGACAATAAAGTAGGATCCTAACAGCAACCATAAATAGTTCATGTTGGCTAGATTCTTAATTTTTTTCATTTAAACCTCCCGTAATTATAAAATATTTTACCATAAACTGAAGAGCTTGCCTATTTAATGATAAATAAAGGAGATAATTTTTGACTGCAGATTTCTCTTTTGAATTGGTTAATAAAAAAACTTATTTCTCACGAAATAAGTTCCCATAAACAGATAAAATTTCTTAGGTCACCTCAGTGATCAATCCTGTATCGACATCATAGACAGCTCCTGAGATAATGACATCGTCTGGAATCAGCGGTGAGGCCTTTAAGAGAGCAACATCCTCCCGGACGCTCTCGTAAATATCTTGGAAGGGTAGGAAGTCTTGGTCTCCAACATCAACTCCCAGTTCCTTCTTCAGATGCTGACGGAAGCCTTCATTCTCAAAGGTTTGCGCTCCACAGTCTGTGTGGTGCAAGACCACGATTTCTCGAGTGCCCATCTGTTGCTGCGAAATGACCAAGGAACGAATCATATCCTCTGTCACGCGTCCACCTGCATTCCGCAAAATATGGGCATCCCCCAAAGCAAGCCCTAGTGCTGGTGCGACGTGAAGGCGAGAGTCCATACAGGTCACAATGGCCACTTGCGTTTTCGGTTTGATGGGGAGATGAAGGTCTCCGTGCAATTCAACATAGGCTTGATTGGCTTTTAAAAAATTCTCAAAATAGGACATTAGGAACTTCCTTTCTGGTCGATAAATAGTTTGAATGCCAAATTATTTACACTCTATCTTACCATCTTTTTCCCAGATTGTCAGTTGTCAGCCTACATTAAAAAGGAGAGTAAAAGCAAACCGACTTCTACGCTCCTTTCTTATCTTATGATCGTCTTGGTAAATATCGATTCAGCAAGCCAGCAAAGGTCTGAAGGTTGAGACTTTGAACATAGACCTCACCAGTCCCTCTAAAGGTATTGACAACACCCTCACCTGTTCCGATGGACTGCCAGAAACCATTCTCCAAATGAATATTATAATCCAAAGACTGGCTCCAAGCAACGACATGGGCATTATCGATGGTGATTTCTTGATTGTTTAACTCAATTCTTTTAATAGAGCCGTAGGCATTCACCAAGAGGGTCCCTTGCCCTTGGGTCGTCATGACGAAGAATCCTCCCTGACCACCAAAAAGAGCCTTACCGATCGATTGGGTTTCCATTGTATAGTACGCTGAACCATCAAGTGCAAGGAAGGCACCATCGTTCAATCGATACTGCTTTTCGCCCAAGTAGAGAGGTACCACCTGACCTGGTGAGTCGGGTGCCAATGCTAGGTAAGCATTATTAGACTGGGCAAATACCTGAGTAATAAAGGTACTTTCACCCGAAACCATTGACCGTCCAACAGCTTTCACAAAGCGTCCCACACCAGAGCCACTTGCATTCAATTTGGTGTTGAGGGTTACATTAGGTGTATGGTAGACCATACTCCCCTGTTGAATATAGACCGTTTCACCCTGATTGAGAGATAGCTCGACCAAAGGGAACTGAACATTGTTATCTGTAAAAAATTGCAAAATAAGTAACCCCCTATATTTAGTAAGTATAGAAAAAGTATAGCACAGGAAAAACCTTTTTGCAAACGATTCCAAGAACTGGTTAAGAAAAGACTTTTTTCAAAACTTCCCCTACCGTGGAGACCGCTATCACTTGAATGCCGTCTGGGATCGCGATCCCTTGGAGAGAATTTTTAGGTGCATAAATCTTAGTGAAACCAAGTTTCGACGCTTCGTTGATCCGTTGCTCGATCCGAGTCACTCGGCGAATCTCACCGGTCAAGCCAATCTCACCGATAAAGGCCTCTTGCGGATTGGTTGGAAGTTCCTTGTAGCTGGAAGCAATGGCCACCGCTACAGCTAGGTCAATGGCTGGTTCGTCCAGTTTGACACCACCAGCTGACTTGAGATAGGCATCTTGATTTTGGAGAAGAAGTCCGCAACGTTTTTCTAACACAGCCATAATGAGACTGACCCGGTTAAAGTCAAGACCCGTTGTCGTACGCTTGGCATTTCCAAATACAGTCGGTGTCACCAAGGCTTGAACTTCCGCCAAGATTGGTCTGCTTCCTTCCATGGTGACGACAATAGCAGAGCCAGTCGCCCCATCCAAGCGTTCTTCCAGAAAGACCTGACTGGGATTGAGGACCTCAACCAGTCCACCTGATTGCATCTCGAAAATCCCAATCTCATTGGTGGAGCCAAAGCGGTTCTTGACCGCTCTCAGGATCCGGAAGGTGTGGTGGCGCTCGCCCTCAAAGTAGAGCACCGTATCCACCATATGCTCGAGCATCCGAGGACCTGCCAAGGTTCCTTCTTTGGTCACATGGCCGACGATAAAGATGGCGATGTTATTGGTCTTGGCCAGCTGCATGAGCTCAGCCGTTACCTCACGTACCTGAGAGACTGATCCCTGCACCCCTGAAATTTCAGGAGACATAATAGTCTGAATGGAGTCAATGATGAGGAAGTTAGGCTGGATGCGTTCCACCTCTGCTCGCACGCTCTGCATATTGGTCTCGGCATAGAGGTAAAACTCGCTATCGATATCTCCCAATCGCTCTGCACGGAGTTTGATTTGCTGGGCTGATTCCTCTCCACTAACATAGAGAACAGTCCCCACTTGAGACAACTGGGTCGACACTTGAAGGAGAAGGGTCGATTTCCCAATCCCTGGATCTCCCCCGATGAGAACGAGACTCCCTGGGACCACTCCTCCACCGAGTACACGGTTGAATTCCTCCATCTCCGTCTTGGTCCGGTGAACATTGATAGAGGTTACGTCCGCCAGTTTCATGGGTTTGGTCTTTTCACCCGTCAAGGATACCCGTGCATTCTTGACCTCGGCAACCTCGACCTCCTCGATAAAGGAAGACCAGGAACCACAGTTGGGACAACGCCCTAGGTATTTGGGTGAGTTATAAGCACAATTTTGACAAATAAATGTCGTTTTTTTCTTAGCGATGATAAACCTCTTTCTAAATCTCTATCTCACACTCAATCACTTGGCAAAAATCAATGGTTTCATTCGGTACAAATTGACGCATGAGCATGCGATGGGCTACAACTACCACAGTTTGATGTTCCCGATACTTAGCCATGCATTCTAGAAAACGAGACTTCATCTCTACAGCTGTCTCATATTGAACAGGAGAATTTGGGAGCAACTCCCCCTTGTTTTCTAAAAACAGACATCTAGCTGTTTCAAAGTTCTCTATACCTGTTTCATAAACCTGCCATTCATGCAATAATGGCTCTACCCTCAAAGGAAGGCCAGTAGCACAGGATACATAAAAAGCCGTTTCTAAAGCTCGCGTTACTGCTGAAGCTACTAGCAGATCAGCTGATTGCAACAAGGGGTTTTGGCAAAGGTCCTGAGCCTGTTTCCTTCCCTTCTCAGATAAGGGAGCTAGATCCATTCCAAATCCGGAATAAGCACGCTCCTCTAACACACGATAATCTGGCTCCCCGTGACGGACAAAGATAATCTTCATCTTAGTGCCCTGTTGACCCAAATCCACCAGTCCGCACGCCGTCTGCTTCATCTCCATCTGCAATTAAGAACGGAGCAAAGACAGCCTGAACTACACGTTCTCCAACTTCAAGGACGACTTCTTGGTCCGTGATATTTCATCTGAGCAAAGATATGGCCTTCATTTCCTGGATTGCCGTAGTAGTCTCCATCAATGACACCGACTGAGTTAATCAAGACTAAGCCCTTCTTACGAGGGTTTGAAGAACGATCATAAAGATAAAGTACTTCAGTCGGTTGCATATAGGCCTTGACTCCAGTTGGGACGAGGACGATTTCTCCTGGTGCAATGACCGTGCGATCAGCCACCTTTAAGTCGTAGCCAGCTGCGTGTACTGTCTCCCGTTTTGGCAGCAAGTCCTGATTGATATAGCTTGATACAAGTTCAAATCCACGAATTTTTGTCATCATAATTCCTCTTTCATTCTAAATAGTTTCTATCTCTTCTATTATACCATCACTTTTCCCTAGCGTCTCCCCTATACTACTATTCGTATTTTTTCTGACAAACACACAAAAGCCCCCTCAACCGAGGAGACTTTTGCAGGAGATTATATGAAAAAAGTAAACTGTATCAAACAAAGTTAGGAGGTCTTTGTTGATGAGACTAGTTTACCTCTTTCTCCTTAAAAAATCCTAAAGACTTTACAATTCTTGTAACAGATAGCGGAAGAGTTCGAGATTGCCTTTTTCTTCTTTAACAAGAAACTCTGGATGCCACTGCAAGCCAATGATACGATGACCATCTACTGCTTCGATGGCTTCAATGGTCTGATCGCGTGGGTCAATGGCTGTCACTCGAAAGTTAGGCGCCAAATCCTTGATGCTTTGGCGATGAACAGAATTGATCTGGCTAGCTTGTCCAAAGAGACGCTCCACCACACTGCCTTTTTTGGTCTCAATCGAATGAGAAGTGCCAAAAGGAAGTCCTTGCCAGTGCCCTTCCACTTCTTGATGGAGAGTCCCACCGAAGGCAACATTGACCAACTGAACTCCTCGGCAGATAGCTAGGACCGGCTTGTTTTGACGGACCGCTTCTTTTAGTAAGGCCAACTCAAACTGATCGCGCTCGAGATTGTAGTCATCACTCTCGATAGCAATCTCCTCTCCATAAAGCTAGGATGGACATTTTGCCCCCCACTGAGGATGAGCTTGTCCACTGTTTCGATATAATCTTTGGCAAAAGATGGGTCTCCCACTGGGATGACCATAGGAAGGCCACCTACTTGCTTAATGGTTTCCGCAAACTTACAAGATACAGACGAATGGATATTTTTTCCATCTGGATCCACTGCACATAAATTAGCAGAGACTCCAACAATCGTTCTACACATGGCCTTCCCTCCTTTGATATTTCTAGTCCCTATTTTATCATCCCACCCTTAGAGCGTCTAATATGTATTTTTTAAGGGCCTGATAAAATTTTTTTATCACCGAAATCATAATTGTTTTCCCTTAAAATCTTCCTATGTCAAGTGAGTTTTTTTCCTTTTAGTATGGTAAAATAGAAATGAAATCTTCACGAAGGAGAATACTATGGATAAACAAACCGTTGCGGTCATCGGTCCTGGTTCTTGGGGAACTGCCCTTTCTCAAGTCCTCCACGATAATGGCCATGAAGTGCGGATCTGGGGAAACGTCTCAGAACAAATCGACGAAATCAATCAAGAACATACCAACAAACGCTACTTTAAGGATGTCCTGCTAGATCCAGGGATTAAGGCTTACCACAACTTGGATGAAGCCCTTTCTGGAGCAGATGCTGTCCTCTTTGTCGTCCCAACCAAGGTGACCCGACTCGTTGCCAAGCAAGTAGCTGAACTCTTGGACCATCCTGTTAAGGTCATGCACGCATCCAAAGGATTAGAACCAAACAGTCACAAACGGATTTCTCAAATCTTAGAAGAGGAAATCCCTGCTTCTCTACGTAGCGAGATTGTGGTCGTGTCTGGTCCAAGTCACGCTGAAGAAACAATTGTTCGCGATATCACTCTGATCACAGCAGCTTCTAAGGATTTAGAAACAGCTCGTTACGTTCAAGAGCTCTTCAGCAATCACTACTTCCGACTCTATACTAATACAGATGTGATTGGGGTAGAAACGGCTGGTGCCCTTAAAAATATTATTGCAGTCGGAGCTGGAGCCCTCCACGGACTCGGATTCGGAGACAATGCCAAGGCTGCCATCATCACGCGCGGCCTAGCTGAAATTACCCGTCTAGGAGTGAAACTTGGGGCTAGCCCATTGACCTATAGTGGATTATCCGGAGTTGGGGACCTGATCGTGACAGGAACTTCGATCCACTCTCGGAACTGGCGAGCAGGGGATGCTCTCGGTCGCGGTGAAAAACTAGAAGATATCGAAGCCAACATGGGCATGATCATCGAAGGGATTTCAACCACTAAGGCTGCCTACGAACTGGCCCAAGAGCTTGACGTCTACATGCCGATTACACAAGCCATCTACCAAGTGATTTATGAAGGGCAAGACATTCGTGAAGCCATTAACTTCATGATGAACAACGAATTTAAAGAAGAAAATGAGTGGAACTAAGGAATTTTTCCTTGCCAATCAGATCAACAACCAATCAGTCTTTAGTTAGGAAGGAATTATTATGACAAAAGTTAGGAAAGCAGTCATTCCTGCGGCCGGACTTGGAACGCGTTTCCTACCCGCAACCAAAGCCTTGGCCAAAGAAATGTTGCCAATCGTGGATAAGCCAACGATCCAATTCATCGTCGAAGAAGCCCTTAAGGCTGGCATCGAAGATATTCTCGTTGTCACTGGTAAGTCAAAACGTTCGATCGAAGACCACTTCGACTCAAACTTCGAACTTGAGTATAACCTCAAGGAAAAAGGAAAAAATGATCTGTTGAAACTGGTCGATGAAACTACCGGGATGCGCCTCCACTTCATTCGTCAAAAACATCCGCGTGGCCTTGGAGATGCTGTCCTTCAGGCCAAGGCCTTCATTGGGAATGAGCCTTTCGTTGTAATGCTGGGTGATGACCTCATGGATATCACAGATGATACAGCTACTACTCTCACCAAGCAATTGATGAATGACTATGACGAGACACATGCTTCAACCATTGCCGTCATGAAAGTTCCCCATGAAGAGGTTTCTGCCTACGGAGTCATTGCTCCTCAAGGGGAAGGCATCAACGGATTGTATAGCGTCGAAACCTTTGTCGAAAAACCGGCACCTGAAGAGGCACCGAGTGACCTTGCCATTATCGGTCGTTACTTGCTAACTCCAGAGATCTTCCAAATTTTGGAAAAACAAAAACCAGGCGCTGGAAATGAAATCCAATTAACAGATGCTATTGATACCTTAAACAAGACCCAACGAGTATTTGCCCGTGAGTATAAAGGCAGACGCTACGATGTGGGGGACAAGTTTGGTTTCATGAAAACATCTATTGATTATGCCTTGAAACACCCACAGGTTAAAGATGATCTCAAACAATACATCATTGATCTTGGAAAAAAATTAGAAGAAACAGGAAAAGGTACCGAGGAGTAAAAAATCCTCACCCTGACTTTTCGACTATAAAGCAAAGAGACCAGACTAAATGTCCGGCCTCTTTTTGTTTCTTAAAAAGTTTTATTTTAAGCTTTGTTCTGTTTGCGTTTTTCTACATAGAAGGCAAATCCAAGGGCACTAATCAAGACACCGCCGATGATACCAACCATTGAGATGGTTTGTCCAGTAGATGGCAATTTCTTGCTTTCTGTTTTTTCTTCTACCTTAGCTGCTGTTTTGTAGACAACTCCATAAGATGAAAAGTGATTGGTTGTGAAGGTTACCTTGCTCTTGTCTTCATTCAAGCTGAACTGGTAGGTCTCAACCTTGCCATCTTCTCCAATGCCTACAACAGATTCTACTTCTTTCTTAGGATCCACTGGCATCGTCACCACAGTTGGGCTGAATTGATGAACAGGGCCATTTTGATTTGACAACTGAATGTCGTAAATCTGATAGTCTTTACCTTTGAGGGCTTGGACATCCTTCAATACAGAAGCTGCCAAATTAAAGCCACCTTGGGCAAAGTCTGGGTTTTGTAGGGTGATTCCAGTAACAGGATCTACTAAAATGTAGGAATTCGTAGGAAGAACTGGACGATTGTTTGTAGTTGGAGCAGGGACAATCGTAGTTGATGTGTTTACATCCTTGTTTGGCTCAGTACTTGGTTGAGTTGGCTTGGTTTCGTTCTTGCTTGGCTCGGTACTTGGCTCAGTTGGTTGAGTTGCATCCTTGCTTGGTTCAGTCGTTGTAGTTGTGGTTTCATCCTTGCTTGGCTCGGTACTTGGCTCAGTTGGTTGAGTCTCATCCTTGCTTGGCTCAGTACTTGGAGCAGTTGTTGTAGTTGCATCTGTGCTTGGCTTGGTATTTGAAGCGGTTGTTGTAGTTGCGTCAGTGCTTGGCTCGATACTTGGAGCGGTTGTTGTAGTTGCATCTGTGCTTGGCTCAGTACTTGGAGCGGTTGTTGTAGTTGCATCTGTGCTTGGCTCGGTACTTGGAGCAGTTGTTGTAGTTGCGTCAGTGCTTGGCTCAGTACTTGGAGCGGTTGTTGTAGTTGCGTCCGTTGGTTCCTTGTAATCATCTGGAAGAGATGCCCGATACGGATCATCTGTTCTACCCGCTTCTTTCAAGGTTGCTGAAAGCTCAGCTTCGTATTGTTTAAATTGTTTGAAAAGACGTTCAGAACGCGCAATTGATTCAGCAGTTACTTGATCCTCTGCCCCTTTTGCAGCTGCTTCATCAGCTTTCAGGCAGCGTATTTTGCATCGCTCACTTTTTGTTCGATAATGAGCTGTTCTTCTAGTGCTTTCCAGTGATTTTGGATAGATTTTCCAAAGAGATCCTGGTTATTGATGGCCATTTGGTCGATGTGCCAAACTGTCCAATACCATGAATTTGGATCATAAGTAGCTGTTTGAGGTTTAAAGGCTTCGTAAGTATCTTTTACATTTCCATAGAATGGAACATAAGGGGTATTCCGTGAAGGTCCCATTCCGAGCCATACAGTTCCACCAAATGATTTTGGAAGATTTGGATTGATTTGGTAGACATGGGCATCAATCACATTTTCATTTCCTAAAGCATACTTGTATTGGTCTTTACGAACAGTATCGTTGCTACCATCGTCACCTTGTTTCTTAACACCGATTTGATCATCTGGTACAAAGCGGCCATTCAAGTGTTCAAAACGGTTCCGTTGCAAGGCAAAAGCATCTTCCAAGGTGTATTTTTTGTTTGGATCGGTTGGTGAACGGAAGAGCTCATACTCATCATCCTCATAAGTAACTTTAGAATCTGGATCTAGCAAGGTAATACCTGCATAGGTCCGTGAGCGGTCCCCTTCAGCATATTTTTCTGGTCCATACGATTTAGCGATATGGAAGTTACCATCTTTATCAGTCTTGTAGTTGCCAGATTCCTTGGCTACTTTTTCTACATCTTTAGAGGCGATGACATTTTCAGTGTCATTCAAATCAACATGACCTAGGTAGTAGGTATTTGCAAAGACTGCGTATTTATCTTCTGGCACCTTCACCGCTACATATTGGTGACCAGAAAGAATTTCCATATACCAAGTTTCATTTTGGTCTGCAAAGACGACCACATTCCCTTCAGCTGAACCTTTCTTCGATGACTTTAGCCAGTAATTCAACCCCTTCACGGGCAGTCTTCACACGTGGCAAGATGACATCTAGCATTGCTGCTTCTGGAAGTCCATTCTCTTTCAGTGGATCTTTTTCTAATACCTTTTTATTTGGAATTGCTGTAACAGTGGCAGTCATTGAAACACCAGCTTCGTTGAAGCCATGTTCCCCGAAAGCACCATTGCTACCATCTCCACGAGCGGAGTCATAAGTAGCTGTGTATTTCATTTCACTGGCAGCATGCGGGTAGGTGAAACCATTGGATTCGTCCTCGATTTGATCTCCCTCATTATAGGTCTTGGCATCGACAACAACATAGTTTTTGTTGTGTTTTCCACCATTTGGATAATAAGGATAGTCCTCAGTCCGGCCAAACAGGGTCGTTCCATCCTTGGTCAACTGGCGACCAATGATAAATCCACAGCAGGCCTGAACGGCTTGAATTGGTAGGAGTAAGAACGTCATCGCTACCAAAGCTAGTTTAAACAACCATTTCTTCATCGCAAATCTCCTTTTTGCTTATTTTATGTCCTCAAGCGGTTTTTGGACACAAGTAGGTTTTATATACCACCAGTCTACTCCTTTTGAATCAATATTGCAAGCGCTTTCTTTTTCACATTTTTATTCATTTATTTGTGATATTTTTTGCTTTCTCTATCGTTTTTAAGAAATATATACAAATAAACTGAGACTTCACTCAGTTTTCAGATAATTTACAAATGTGCTACAAATCAAATAAAGGGATAAAAGATAAAAGGCCAAACATAAAGAAGGATAGCCCCAACTGTATAAAGGGCCAGGGCTCCCCAGAGCCAGCTTTTTTTCAGGTTATCTCGCTCACCATAGACGGGAAAGACAAAGGCTAGAATCCCTCCTCCCGCCAGGCCTCCTAAGTGACCGGCTAGACTGATCCCCGGCATGAAACTAAAGAGGATATTGATCAGAATCAAGGAAGTATAACGTTGGCTCAGATAGCGAATATAGGGACTTCGAGCGATAAAGCGCAAACTGGCAATAGCACCAAAGATACCAGACAAGGCGGTAGAAGCCCCAGCTGCAACAGCAAGAGGAGAAAAAACCAAGACAAAAAGATTGCCCATTAAGCCGGATAAGAGGTAGAGGGCTAAAAAGGCCTTCGAGCCAAATAGATCTTCTGCGATTCTTCCGATAAAATAGAGGGTAACCATGTTCAAAACAAAGTGTTGCAAGCCAACATGAACAAAGATGGCAGCAAGCAACCGCCAGCTCTGGCTTGGGTCCACCTGGATTTCATATCCTAAGACACCCCCAAAGTCGTAGACAGTTTGAACTGATTCATAGTCAAAACCACGAAGCAATAACATGGATAGAAAAACGCCGGTTGTTAATAAGAGTAAGCTACTGGTCACCGGGTATTTCTTATCAAATAGTTGATTCATCCACAAGAACCTCCTGTACTGGAATATCATGGGGAGCAGGTGCAAAGTCTACTTCCTGGCAGGCATAGATGGTGCTGACGGTCGCTCCGTCGAAATCTGCCAAATAGCGATCGTAATAGCCTCCTCCATAACCTAGCCGATAGCCATCCTTTTGAAAGGCCACTCCAGGAACATGGATCAGGTCAATCTTCGACTGATCTACCGCTTGAGTTCCATTCTCTGGTTCTAAGAGACCAAAGGCTGTTGGTTTCAAGTTCTGCGGATCATATACTGCAAATTCCATGCGCCCTTTGGGATAGGTCTTTGGAATGACAACCTGTTTGCCATCTTCTTGAGCCGCATCAATCAGAAAACTTGTATCCACCTCATGTGGGAAGGACAAATAGGTCGCAATAACGCTTGCTGCTTGATAAGCTGGCAAAGAGCGCAACCGCTGGATCAAGGCTTGATCAGCCTTTCGCTTGTTCTCTGGCTCCAAGCCTTTCATCTTCTTCAATACACTTTTTCGAATACTTGCTTTCATTTCTATCTCTCTTTATTGGTTGGCTTTCATTTTTAAGAAAGGACTAATGGCTTTGATCCCAAAGTGCAGGGATTCTTCCTTAGGACTCATTTGAGGGTGATGAAGGGCATAAGGGCTGTCCACTCCCAACCAGAACATGACTCCATCCACTTTTGACAAGAGATAACCAAAATCCTCTCCAGTCATGGCTGGTAGGATATCAATCAAGGTGATATCTTCTGCTTGATCAAAGAAGGTCATCAGTTCATCTGCCAAGTCTGGATTGTTTTCTACCGGCAAATAGCCCCCTTGCTTAAGTTCAAGATCTAGCTCCATATCAAAAGCATCTGCAACCCCTCTGGCAATCGTCTCGAGTCGCTTCTGGGTCAAGAGGTTCATTTCCATGGTCAGGGTCCGAATGGTCCCATGTAGAAAGGCCGTCTCCGCAATGACATTATTGGTCGTCCCCGCATGCATGGAACCGAAGGTCACAACTGCTCCCTCGATAGGATCGACATTCCGGCTAACAATGGTTTGGACCTGGGTGACAAAATAGCTGGCAGCGACCAGGGCATCCTTGGCTTCATGGGGAAAGGCAGCGTGTCCACCTTTTCCTTTAAAGGTCAGCTTCACTTCACAGGTCCCTGCAAAGAGCGTCCCCCGATTGGTCGCGATCTCGCCTACCTTTAGGTCTGGACGGACATGGAGGCCGTAGAATTGACCAGGCAACCAGTCTCCAAAGGCCCCAGCCTCATACATGAGCATGCCTCCAGCCTCATTTTCCTCGGCTGGTTGAAAGAGGAACAAGAGATTGTTCTTAGGCTGTTCTTGAACCAGTTGCTCCAGCAAGCCCAAGGCTAAGGTCATATGGACATCATGACCACAGGCATGCATCCGACCTTCGTGACGAGAGGCAAAGTCAAGACCAGTTTGCTCGATAATGGGCAGGCCATCAATATCCGTCCGCCAGCCAATGGTCTTTTCTGGATTGGAGCCCTTCAAAAAGACTAGAATCCCTGTCCGCCAGGTCCGTTGCTCGACGAATTCTTTCCTTCGGTGATTTCTGCGATACGCTCCAAGAGGTAGGCTTGTGTTTTAAATTCTTCTAGTCCAATTTCTGGGATTTGATGCAGGTCTCGTCGAATTTTTACTAAATCAAGTGTCATATCCATCTTCCTCTTTTGAGAAGAAGCCGAGGTATCCCCCAGCTTCCTTTTCTTATTTCTCTATTATAGGTTACGCAAGGCATCCTCAAGTGCTGTTTTTTGTTGCGTCTGTTCGTCAATCGTCTTAATCACGCGCGCAGGCACACCCGCTACTACTACATTTTCAGGTACATCTTGGGTAACAATCGCACCCGCCGCTACGACAGAGCCATTGCCAACTTGAACCCCTTCGATGACGACGGCATTGGCGCCCACCAAGACGTTATCCCCGATACGAACAGGTTCTGCAGAGGCTGGCTCAATCACACCAGCAAGGACTGCTCCTGCTCCGATGTGGCTGTTTTTACCAACCGTTGCACGGCCACCAAGAATAGCTCCCATATCGATCATGGTCCCCGCACCAATTTCAGCACCGATATTGATGACAGCCCCCATCATGATCACCGCATTGTCTTCAATGGTCACCTGATCTCGAATAATCGCACCTGGTTCAATCCGGGCATTCAAATAACGCTTGTCCAGCAAAGGCACCGCTGAATTGCGACCATCTTGCTCTACGATATAATCTTTGTTTTCTATTAAGTTGGCAAGAAGGGGCTCAATCTCTTTCCAGTCTCCAAATAGGACATTTCCTAGTTTTACAACGGATGCTGGAAGCTCTCCTGCCAATTCCCCTTCAAAGGTCACTTTAACGTTGGTTTTCTTTTCTGCATTGCCGATAAAGGCGATAATCTCTTGTGCAGTCATTTTTTGTGCAGTCATGTCAGTACCTCTTGTTCTTTGTAGTCAGTCCTCTAGGAAGACAAGTTCCTTTTGAACTCTTTGATTTTACTATTATAGCATAATTTAATGGACACACTAAATCACGACCTAGTCAAATGATTACAGTTGGTTCCTGTCATTTTGGTTCCTATTGGACCACTATTTTTTTCAATCGGTATTGATCCGAATTTTCGTCAAAATACAAATAGACTCGTTTGCTATCTGTAGTTGAATAGACTAGAGCGATGGTATCCACTTCTCCAGGATTGGGAATAATAAAAATCATGGAATCTGGATTTCCCAATTGAGAAGCCGCTTCTCGGATCTCCATCCCTTCTTGCCCATCCTGAGGCATCAGAGCTTGAAATTCGTCTGTGGTTTTGGTAGGTTCACCTAGCTTACTTTTATTGTTACCTACACTTAAACTAGTTATCTTTTCGGTATCATCAATCTTCTTAAAACTAATATAAACAAAACCAAATTGATCTGGCTGTTTATAGGTTAAATGTGTGCCTTGTTGTTCTGGGCTAAAATAGGAATAATTACCATTCCAAGCTTTCCCAAAGTGTTCAACAGTTTCCTCCGGCGTTACAAACTCTAATTTCTTATGATGGATCAAGTTCAGCAACTCGTCCAAACTAAAGAGTGAACGCCATTGTTTTCATCCACATAGGGAGAATTTTTGGATGTCAGCTGCTTCGATTTCTTATCTGACTCACTCTTCTCTTCCTTTGTTGAGCTAGAAGATTCTGATGGTTGGCTAGAGGAGGCAGATGATGAGCTAGCGGATGTCGAACTGAAAGAATGACGGTCCTGTTTCTTACTTACTGGGCTATCCTGCTCTGTCTTATTGAGAGAACTGCTTACATAACCAAGCGCTATAATGGAGAGACTAAAGACGAGAACCATCCCCACAGCAACTGCAAAAAGTGAACCAAAACGGGGCAAGCCCGCTCCTCGAAAAGCATCCTCACGGACACTTCTCTTTACCCCTTTTTGATAGCTCCGAAGACTGGGACTTTCAAAAGCTTCTCCTTCAGGCCCACGATCCGAAAAGACCTCAGACACTTCCCGATTCCTACTTGGGAACTTAGACCATTCTCTTTGAATCTGTCTACCTTTTTCCATTCCATTTTCCCTTCTTTTTACTTAACTTTGTTTCTTAGGATCTAGTTGACTCTTGCGCAACAAGGAATAGGAACCGTCTACATGTTCCAGCTCCAATAAATAAGTTTTTCCCTTCTCATCCTGATAGGTTAGTTGATAACCTTCCTGATCAGGCCCAATCTGGCGTCGGACGAAGGATTGTAGGCCCTGATAGTTGGCTAACAATGCCTTAAGATCTATCTTTTTTCCAAGCTCCAAACCTTGATAAACCTTTTCTGAAAAGGCTTTTTTCCCCTCCCGGTCTAGATTGGCTAGACTGGCGTCAATCTCTTCTAACAGATAGCTCCCATCAGTCCCCTTGCTAAAAAGCAAACGGATGGAGGCTCCCTTTCCTCTGTCGTCCCATCGATAGAGAAGAGAGAGACTGGGTTGCTTGCTTGCTGTAGATTGAAAGAGGACTTTCTCTTGGGGGTGGCCCATCTCCTTCAGAAGGGTCTCCAGGCGACTTCCAGTCTGCTTCAGACTACCGTTTTGGTTCTTTATCGATAGAGGAAAGTACTCGATCAGTTCCAAGGTCCATGGCGAATCCTTTTTTTCATTCGTTTCTTTTAAGAGTCGCTCCCCTTGAAATTCTTTCGCTTTAAAAGTTGATAAGTTCCTTATTTCACTTATCGCTGTAGAATTTTTCGGCGGATGACTAAGGACCTCTAACCCCATCCCTAGGAGGAGCGCTAGCAGCAGGAGACCAGGAATTGTTAACTTCTTGATGACTGTATCCATTTACTCCTCCTTATTCGACCTTGACTAGATGATAGCGAGCATCATTTTGGGCTTGCAAAGTGAGAAAGACGAGACCCTCTTGTGCACGGTAGGTTAGGACCAAAACTTTCTTTCTATCCTTATGATTCAAAAGCAATGATTGTGGCAAGCCTATCTTTTGTAAAATGTCTTCAAGCTTCATGCCGGTTTTCTCTTTCCCACTAGCAAGATTGGTAAAGGCTACCTTTTTCAGCTGTTTACTTTCCAGATGATCCTTAGAAGTTGGCTGATAGCCCTGAATAGCTGTTAGATAGTAGCCATCCTTCATATGGGTAAATTCAAATTGGTATCTATCTCGTCCATCTTGTGTCGTTCCATAGCTGAGACGAAGGAGCCGCGTTCTAGCTTTTGACTCGAGTCGAGCTTGCTTGGCTCCCCCTAATTTTTTAACCAGAGTCTCTGGTGTCGTCCCCTTGGTGCTTGGCACACCAGTCGCATCTCCTATTTTAAACTCCAGCAACTCCTCCAAATTCACCCCAACTTCTGGGTGATCTGATTTCGCCAGGAAGTCCTGCAGATAAGCTTCTTCCTGATGAAAGGTCACTTGCTGGTCTGTATTCAGCTGTTCTTGTGGCCTTCCAGAAGCAGCAAGCTCATAGGCTACTCCCAGCATTGCGAGGATTCCTAAAACAATCCCTCTTTTTTGGATGAAAACCAGGAGGGCTTTCAGATGTTTTCTTATTTTTTCCTTTACATTATCCATTCTGTGATCGAATCTGTATCCCTTTCCGTCCAACTGTTCACGCCTATTTCCTTTAGCAACATATCCTACTATACCATAAATAGCCAGTCCTCGCTAGAATAGAGAAAGACCTGGAATGTCTATTCCAGATCTTTTTTCTAGCTTTAGGAAAGTTGAATTTCTTCCTTTCTTTTCCCTACCATTGTGAAGTGGGAAAGTGACCTAACCTTAGTCGTCACCTTTTTTAGCAAGAAGGAAATCTCCATCTGATTGTTTCACAAACGTTAACTTATATTGGTCTGTCGTTGAAGATTTAAAACGGATCGTCATAGTAGTGACAATATCATGTGTTTTGTAGTCTTCATCTGCAGACAAAGAGAGAGAATAAATGGTATTATCTTTCAAAACTTCCTTGTAAGAAACGCCATCCTTACCAGTTTTGGAATCTCCGACTTTGAGGTTGTCATAGTAAGATGAGGTCATAAAATCGTCCTCAGCTTCGTCATAATTTCCTGAATAATAGAGATCCTGTAAATAATAGGTATCTCCCTCTTTCTTAAAGGTCAGTCTCATATCACGAACGGTATGGAATTGACTATAGGTATCATCCTGATCTTCTTCTAACTCGCCCCACTCTAAATCAATGAGATCTCTTCTAAACGAACCTTGCAAAGCTTTTCCGTGCTCATCCACAACATCTTCAATGGATGTTCCCAAATCTGGAGTTGAGTATGTGCCAAGCTCGAGGTTAGCCAAATCTGTAATGTTCCAAGAAAAATCAGTATCGTCTGGATCAATATATTTTCCAGCCTGATCACGTTTTGATTTCCCTGCATCAGCTTTCGGATGAAGGACTGGCGAGGAACTTTTAGCACTATTTGCCGCACCCATAGAATGGCCAAAGAAGAGACCGGTAATGACTCCTAAGACCGCAAAGCCACTAATACAAGCAATTAACAGACCTTTCCCTGGCTTCTTTTGATCACCAGTTTCTGGCACACCAAATGGTGCCTGTGATTGATTCGTATTCATCTTTCATCTATCTCCTCTATATTAAAAACGTTCTGGACCAATGTATAAGAAGTCCCCATCTGGTTGTGCTAAGAAGCGTAATGTCTTATAATCGTCTCCCACTTTAAGGTTGATCTTTGCAACCACTCGAGTAGAGTCATACTCTTCTCCATCAGCAGTGATTTTTGTCTCTGTACCTATTTGAACATTTTGTTTATGTTTCTTCAAAACTTCCAATAAGGAGGTTCCACCTTTACCAGTTTTCTTATCTCCTTTTTTCAGATCTTTGAATTCTTTCGTGCTCATCTCACGATCTGTAGAAGTATCTTCATCTTCATCGTCTTCACTCGCATAGACTTCTTCCAAGTTAAAGGCTTCTACAGATTTCAAATAATAGTTGCCATCCACTTTTTCAAATTTGAAATAAATATTTTGGTGAGAGGCGTTCTTTGCACGATCCCAAGTAAGAGTCATGCCTTTCTTTTCATAATCGACACTGGTAGCCAATCCATAAGTTTCAACAATCTGATCAGCAGTCAAGCCATAACCATCCTTGTTGCTATAACTTAATGCAGCAAGGTCTTTTAGGGTCCAAGTAAAGATTACCTCATCCTTTTCTGTAATAAAGCCTGTCTTTGTTTTCTTAGCTTCTTCACTAGCACGGTCTAATCGTTTGGTACGTTTGGCATCTGCTTGAGGCTTAGATGAATGTCCCCAGAAATAGCCAGCTCCGCCACCGATCAAGCCACCAAGAAAGAGGGCAAGAATAGAAAAGACGATAAAGTTAGTCCATCCACTCTTCGGTTTTGGCTGAACATTCCATTGTGATTGAAAGGCTTGAGGGTTCCCTTGTTGGTAGAAAGGATTGTTTTCTACCTGTGGCGCTTGATTTTGGAAAAATTGTTCCTGTCCTCCAGCTTGTGGTCCTTCTACTGGAGAAGACTGTTGGAAGCCTTGCGCTCCTGGTGCACCAAATGGCTCATAAGCTGTTTGGCTATTTTGTACTCCAAAAGGGTCTTGGAAGTTTTGGCCCGTTGAATCTTCAAGAGTTTCTTGAGCAGCCTGCCCCCCTTGTGCTCCAAAAGGCTCTTGGACGGTTTGACCCGTTTGGGCTTCAAGAGGTGGTTGAACAGTTTGTTCGTTTTGTGCTCCAAAAGGTTCTTGAACAGTTTGTCCCTCTTGTGTTCCAAAAGGTTCTTGAACAGTTTGTCCCTCTTGTGTTCCAAAAGGTGTCTTGTCTTCTGTTGTCATAATCTCTCCTTTACTAAAAACCTTCGCTCATCGTTCTTTCTACTTTTTTGTGATCATAGTTTGACGTGCAAAGTATAAATATAGTAGTTCTACTATATCATAAAACAGTCTATTTTTCCACCTCATTCTTTCTGAGATATGGAAAGCGATTAAAAAACGACCTCTTTCGAGATCGTTTTGTTTGTCTATTATAGACGAGCGTTGAGTTCTTTGCTCAATTCTTCAAATCCTGGTTTACCAAGAAGGGCAAACATGTTACGTTTGTATGCTTCAACACCTGGTTGATCAAATGGGTTGATAGCGTTCAAGTAACCTGAAAGAGCGATGGCCAATTCGAAGAAGTAGATGGTGTAACCGAGAGTGAAGGCATCTTGCTCAGGAAGAGTCACGTACATGTTTGGTACGTCACCATCTGTGTGGGCAAGAAGAACACCGTCAGTCGCTTTTTTGTTCACGAAGTCAACGTCTTTTCCTTGAAGATAACCAAGTCCGTCAAGGTCTTCTTCCAAAGTAGGAATGATCACGTTCTTGCGTGGTTTGTCAACACGGACAACTGTTTCAAACATGATACGAGTTCCTTCTTGGATAAATTGACCCAATGAGTGCAAGTCAGTTGAGAAGTTGGCTGAAGTTGGGTAAATACCTTTTTGGTCTTTTCCTTCTGACTCACCAGCCAATTGTTTCCACCATTCTGAGAAGTATTGAAGTGATGGCTCGTAGTTTACCAAGATTTCAGTCGCATAGCCTTTGCGGTAAAGAATGTTACGAACAGCTGCATATTGGTAAGCTTCATTTTCAGAAAGTTTGTCTGAAGTGTAGTCTTTACGAGCTGCGTTCGCACCTTCCATAAGGGCTTTGATGTCTGCACCTGATGCTGCGATTGGAAGCAAACCAACTGCTGTCAATACTGAGAAGCGTCCACCGATGTCATCTGGAACCACGAATGTTTCCCAACCGTTGGCATCTGCTTCAACCTTAACAGCACCTTTTTGGCGGTCAGTTGTAGCGTAGATACGTTTGTTGGCTTCTTCTTGACCGTATTTCTTAACCAAGAGTTCTTTGAAGACACGGAAAGCGATCGCTGGTTCAGTTGTTGTACCTGATTTAGAAATCACGTTTACTGAGAAGTCTTTGTCTGCAACATACTCTACCAAGTCAGCAAGGTAAGTAGATGAAATTGAGTTTCCAGCGTAAGGATTTGTGGGGCTTTGCGTTCTTCTTTTGTTTGCAAGTTAGCAAAGTGGTGGTTCAAGAAGTCGATGGCTGCTTTGGCACCAAGGTAAGATCCACCGATACCGATCACAACCAAGACATCGCTGTCTGATTTGATTTGCTCTGCAGCTTTCAAGATGCGGTCAAATTCTTCGCGGTCATAATTTTCAGGAAGGTCCAACCAACCCAAAAAGTCGCTTCCAGCACCAGTTCCTTTACGGATTAATTCATCTGCTGCTGTTACTTGTGATTGCATGTATTCCACTTCATGTGGGGCAACAAATTTGTCCAAAACTTTTGAATAATCAAATTTAATATGTGACATGATATTCCTCCATTTTTTATTCCACTCTATCATATCGCTTTCATACTTATTTAGCAAGTAATTTATTGTTTTAAAACGCTTCCAATTTAATTTTTTATAAAGGAGCTAATCCTAGTAGCCATCTGAAAGCAATCGTTTGCGTAAGTCGGAAAATTTTAGCCCTATTAATAAGAATATTTTTGATTAAGAAGAAAGCCAATATGCTTTTTAAAATTAGAGGTTAGCTGAATTCATTATAGGTCCATTCCAACTAGATTCACTGCTCCAATATTCATCTGTGTCTTGCAGGCTTGATTCATTAAGAGCAATAGAAAAGAGCACACAGTTTACATCGCTTAGGGCTGCTGGATTCCTCCCCTGACCCGCTTCACGCAAAACTGTTGCTCCATTAATTAGTATAACACAAACTTTTGATTTTGGCTAATTTTATTTTTTCCTTCTCTGTCTGAAAAATTCCTGCATGATTTGAGCGCATTCTTCTTGGAGAACACCTGTCTCCACCTCTACTCGATGATTCAGGTGCTCATCCGTCAGAATATCATAAAGGCTGCCAGCTGCTCCAAACTTTTGATTTGCTGCTCCATAGACAACATGGGGGATGCGTGCCAGACCGATTGCTCCACTGCACATGACACAGGGTTCAATGGTCACAAAAAGCGTTGTACCCAGCAAGCGCCAGCTATTTTCATGCAGATTCGCCTCTTCGATAGCCATAATCTCCGCATGCATAACAGCCCGCTGCAGCTCCTCACGTGCATTGTGACCGCGGCCAATAATCTTACCTTCTTTAACCAAGACACAGCCGATGGGAATTTCATCATGAGCTAGGGCAGTCTCCGCCTCCTTCAAAGCTTCCCGCATAAATGCTTCTTTTTCTTCAATCGTATAATTCATCATTGTCTTTCTAAAACTATAGTCGTCTATCTCATTATACCACAAGCCTGCTGCACTTCTCAGAAAAAATAAAAGCCACCACTGAGGTGACTTTCAGGAGATTATTATGAAAAAGTTTAGGATTTTTAAACAAAGTTAGGAGGTCTTTGTTTATGCTATTAGTATAAAATATATTTCTTAAATGAATCTTAAGATGAAATTTTCTTACAAAAAAGCACAAGAAGCAATTCCTTGTGCTGACTTTTTTATAAATTAGACCAAACGCTTTCCAAGATATTGGTCTGCTCGCGGCCAGGACCGACTGAGAAGGTAGAAATGCGAACGCCAACCAGCTCACTTACTCGCCGAACATAGTTGCGAGCATTTTCTGGTAGATCTTCTAACTTACGAACACCAGTAATATCTTCGGACCATCCAGGGAGCTCTTCGTAAATCGGCTTACAACGTTTAAGCTGTTCCAAACTAGCCGGATAATGGTCAATTCGCTGACCATCCAAGTCATAGGCAACACAGATTTTCACCGTATCCAGACCACTCAAAACATCGATGGAGTTAAGCGAAAGATTGGTAATCCCTGATACACGGCGGCTATGGCGCATAACAACAGAATCAAACCATCCCACTCGACGCGGACGTCCTGTTGTTGTACCATACTCATGACCCACCTCACGAATGCGGTCACCTACTTCATCGAAAAGCTCTGTCGGAAAAGGACCATCACCAACACGACTTGTATAGGCTTTACAAACACCCACAACTTTGTCAATCTTGCTAGGACCCACACCAGAACCGATCGTTACACCGCCAGCAACAGGATTAGATGAGGTTACAAATGGATAAGTTCCTTGGTCAATATCTAGCATAACTCCTTGAGCCCCTTCAAAGAGCACTCGCTTGCCTTGATCCAGCGCATCGTTGAGGATGACAGAAGTATCTGTCACATACTGCTTGATTTGTTGCCCATATTCATAGTATTCTTCAAAAATATCATCAAAGTTAATTGCTGTACTATCGTACAATCTCTCAAAGAGGCGGTTTTTCTCAGCTAAATTACGCTCCAAGCGTTCTCTGAAAATGTCTCTATCTAAAAGATCTGCAATCCGGATACCAACACGCGCAGCCTTATCCATATAAGCAGGTCCAATTCCTTTAATAGTAGTTCCAATTTTATTGTCACCTTTGGCCTCTTCCTGCAGGCGATCCAGCTCAATATGATAAGGTAAGATAACATGAGCCCGGTCTGAGATACGAAGATTATCCGTTGTCACACCTTCTTCATGTAAATAATTCAGTTCTTTAACTAGAGATTTAGGATTAACCACCATCCCGTTTCCAATGACTGAGATTTTTTCTGGGAAGAAAATCCCTGATGGAATCAAGTGCAGTTTGTACTTCTTACCGTCAATCACGATGGTATGACCAGCATTGTCACCACCTTGATAACGGGCAATCACTTCGGCATTAGCAGAAAGGAAGTCTGTGATCTTACCTTTCCCTTCATCTCCCCACTGGGTTCCTACAACAACTACTGATGTCATAATTTTGTCTGAGCTGAGACAGCTCGTCCTTTCTTACATACAAGGCAGGAATCTCACCTGCTGGTATATCTTACACTTTATTATAAGAAATTTATTGCTATTTTTCAAGAAGAGATAGGGATTTCATTTGGATTTTAACTTTTGGAAATGAATTAGTTTTTCACAAAATCTGTTTTTTCTGAAATTTATCAGCTTATATTAAATAAAAGTTCGGAATTTTTGTAAAAGCGTAGTGGAAATTTGTTTTCTTTTTCCGTTTGTAATAGACTAGAATTACTATCATAGGACGGTGAAACGATGACGATTAATCAATTACTGCAGAAACTAGATACATCAAGCCCTATTCTTCAAGCGACCTTTGGTCTAGAGAGGGAAAATCTCCGACTAACGCCAGATGGACACTTAGCCCAGACTGCCCATCCGAGTCAGCTTGGTTCCCGCAATTTCCACCCGACCATCCAAACAGACTTCAGCGAGCAACAATTGGAACTAATTACGCCTATCGCTCACTCGACTAAGGAGGTACGACGCTTACTGGGAGCCATCAGCGATGTGGCTGGTCGCTCGATTGACCAGAGTGAACGCCTCTGGCCCCTGTCCATGCCACCGCAACTGACCGAAGAAGAGATTGTCATCGCTCGACTGGAAAACGACTACGAGCGCCACTACCGAGAGGGCTTAGCGGAAAAATATGGTAAAAAACTGCAGGCCATCTCTGGCATCCACTACAACATCGAACTAGGGAAAGATCTGGTCACTGCTCTCTTTCAAGTCAGCTCCCACCATTCGCTCAAGGACTTTAAAAATGACCTCTATCTCAAGCTGGCTCGAAACTTTCTGTGTTTCCGCTGGATCTTGACCTATCTCTATGGTGCTGCTCCTTTGGCAGAAGCTGGCTTCTATAGTCAGGACATTTCCCAGCCTATCCGCTCTTTTCGCAACAGCGACTATGGCTATGTCAATGATGAGCATATTCAGGTGTCCTACGCTTCTTTGGAGCAATATATAACCGACATTGAAAACTACGTTCAGTCAGGCGAGCTCAGCGCTGAAAAGGAATTTTACTCAGCCGTTCGCTTCCGTGGACAGAAGCACAATCGTGCCTATCTGGAGCAAGGCATCACTTATCTGGAATTCCGCTGCTTCGATCTCAATCCTTTTGACCATTTAGGCATTAGCCAAGAGACCTTAGATACTGTCCATCTCTTTTTACTGAGCTTGCTCTGGCTAGATGATGTAGAAAATGTGGATACGGCATTAAAAGCTGCCCACGACTTGAACCAAAAGATTACTTGTAGCCACCCGCTGACTGCCCTGCCAGATGAGGCAGACAGCTCAGCACTTCTCCAAGCCATGGATGAGCTCATCCAGCATTTTGAACTTCCAACTTACTACCAAAGCTTGCTTGAGCAACTTAAGGAGGCACTTCTGAATCCTCAGCTTACCCTATCTGGTCAGCTCCTGCCTCATATTCAGCAGGATTCCTTAATGCCCTTTGGACTAAAAAAAGCAGAGGAATATCACCATTACGCTTGGACTGCTCCTTATGCCCTCAAAGGCTACGAAAATATGGAATTATCCACTCAGATGCTACTCTTTGATGCTATTCAAAGGGGCTTAATGTCGAAATCTTAGATGAAAATGACCAATTTCTCAAGCTTTGGCACGGTCATCATGTGGAGTATGTCAAGAACGGCAATATGACCTCCAAGGATAACTATGTCATCCCTCTGGCCATGGCCAATAAAACCGTCACCAAAAAGATTTTGGCTGCAGCTGACTTTCCCGTTCCAGCTGGAGCAGAATTTTCTTCTCTTGAAGAGGGACTGGCCTATTACCCTTTGATTAAGGATCGACAAATTGTCGTCAAACCCAAGTCAACCAACTTCGGACTGGGCATCTCCATCTTCCAAGAACCAGCTAGTCTGGAAGCTTACCGCAAGGCTTTGGAGATTGCTTTTTCAGAAGACCTTGCTGTCTTAGTGGAGGAATTTATCGCAGGAACGGAGTACCGCTTCTTTGTCTTAGACGGTCAATGTGAGGCAGTCCTCTTGCGAGTAGCAGCCAATGTCGTCGGAGACGGTCAACATACCGTGAGAGAATTGGTTGCCATCAAAAACGACAATCCCCTGCGCGGTCGAGACCATCGCTCACCGCTCGAAATCATTGAACTAGGGGACATTGAACTGCTTATGCTGGACCAGCAAGGATATGGACCCGACGATATCCTGCCTGCTGGAGTTAAGGTTGACTTGCGGCGCAATTCCAACATTTCTACTGGCGGAGACTCGATTGATGTCACAGACAGCATGCACCCATCTTATAAGGAACTCGCTGCGGACATGGCAAAGGCTATGGGAGCTTGGGTCTGTGGCGTTGACCTGATTATTCCTGACAGCTCTGCTATTTCTACCAAGGAAAATCCCAACTGTACCTGCATCGAGCTCAACTTCAACCCCTCTATGTATATGCACACCTATTGCGCTGAGGGGCCGGGACAAAGCATCACCCCTAAAATACTGGCTAAACTTTTCCCAGAAATGGACTGATAAAACACGAATCGCAAGGAATGCCCTGCGATTTTTATTTGATAACTATAGCAAAACTCTATAACAAGCACAATAAGTATTTAACTTACAAGCTTAAAACAAGCAGCTTTCCAGTAGTTCTTTATTGCGCAGCTGGGCTAACCAGTTGTCAGGAATCCCTTCCAAACCATAGATGATACCAGCCAAGCCGCCAGCAACTGCAGCTACTGTATCAGTGTCATCGCCCAAATTAACAGCTTTCAGGACAGTTTCCGGATAAGAAGTGCTAGCCAGCAGACACCACAGTGCTGCTTCCAAGGTATCCACCACATAGCCACTAGAGCGAATGTCATCTTCGGTCAACTCTGCTAATCTTTGCAAACGAGCATAGGTCGTAATAGTCTCTAAACCTGATAGTATTTCCGATAGTTGCTGGCCTTTTAAGAGCCTACGAGCAATATCCACATAAAGCTGGCAAGCCTCTACGGAAGTCGCATGGGCATGTGTAATACTGGAAACAGCCTCAACGTCAGATGGACCGGCTTCCGTAAAGGCAAGGGGCAGGATCCGCATCAAAGAACCATTTCCGTTGGAATATTCATCAGACAGACCGTGTCCTCTTGTCAAAGCTTCGCGAGTCGCATTTCCTACATCAAAGGTTAGACCATCTGGTGTATAAGCTCCCTCGAAGAGCCAATGTTTAAACCGCTGCTGCATATCAACAGGATCAATCTTACCTTTGCCCTGATAGAATCACAGGTCGCCAAAACAAGGCTGGTATCATCTGACCAAGTGCCAGCTGGTTGCTGATGGCTGCCATATCCCACCATCTCAACTGCTTCAAAACTGCCACGGGTCAAGAATTCATACGGAACTCCTAATGCATCAGCCACTGCCAGACCATAGATAGCCGTTTTCAAAAATTGGTTCATGCTAGCCTCCTTTGTTTTATTATACTATTTTTGATCTTAAAATGCTTCCTAACCCAAAAAACAAGCGCAGTCGCGCGCTTGTTTTTCTTTTTTGTGTTAAAATGAAGGGTATGGACAAAATTATCAAAACTATCTCAGAAAATGGTTCTTTCCGCGCTTATGTGCTGGATAGCACAGAGACGGTTCAGACCGCTCAAGAAAAACATCATACTCAAGCAAGCTCTACCGTTGCACTGGGTCGTACACTGATTGCCAGTCAGATTTTGGTTGCAAATGAAAAAGGCCAGACCAAGATTATCGTCAAGGTCCTCGGGACCAGCTCACTAGGCGCAATTATCACAGTGGCAGATACTGAGGGCAATGTCAAAGGTTATGTACAGAATCCCGGTGTAGATATCAAAAAGACAGCTACCGGCGAAGTTCTGGTTGGTCCTTTTGTCGGCCAAGGCGAATTTCTCGTTATCACGGACTACGGTACGGGCAATCCTTACAACTCCATGACTCCTCTCATCTCTGGGGAAATCGGCGAAGACCTAGCTTTTTACCTGACCGAAAGCCAGCAGACACCTTCCGCAGTTGGCCTCAACGTCCTCTTGGATGAGAATGATAAAGTCAAGGTTGCTGGCGGTTTCTTGGTACAAGTTCTGCCTGGTGCTAAAGAAGCTGAAATTGCCCGCTTTGAGAAGCGAATCCAAGAAATGCCTGCCATATCAAAACTGCTGGAATCCGATGACCATATCGAAGCTCTGCTGGCTGCTATCTATGGTGATGAGCCATACAAACGCCTGTCTGAAGAGGAAATCCGCTTCCAGTGCGACTGCAGTAAAGAACGCTTCATGAATGCCTTGGCTACCCTGCCAAAGGCTGACTTAGAAGAGATGCGTGACCAAGACCAAGGGGCTGAAATCATCTGCCAATTCTGCCAGACAGCCTATCACTTTGACCAAAACGACCTGGAGGAACTGATTCGTGACAAATCTTAATACCCCTTTTATGATTGGAAATGTTGAAATTCCCAACCGCACAGTTCTGGCACCTATGGCCGGCGTAACCAACTCTGCTTTCCGAACCATTGCCAAAGAGCTAGGAGCAGGACTGGTCGTGATGGAAATGGTTTCTGACAAGGGCATCCAGTATAACAACGAAAAAACCCTCCACATGCTTCACATCGATGAAGGAGAAAATCCCGTTTCTATCCAGCTTTTCGGTAGCGACGAGGACAGTTTGGCGCGCGCAGCAGAATTTATCCAAGAAAACACTAAAACGGACATCGTTGATATCAATATGGGCTGCCCGGTCAATAAAATCGTCAAAAATGAAGCTGGAGCCATGTGGCTTAAGGATCCCGAGAAAATCTACAAAATCATCAACAAAGTACAGTCAGTTCTAGATATTCCTCTGACAGTCAAGATGCGTACTGGCTGGTCCGACAGCTCACTAGCTGTAGAAAATGCCCTCGCAGCTGAAGCTGCAGGAGTCTCTGCCCTTGCCATGCACGGACGGACTCGGGAGCAAATGTATACAGGTCATGCGGATCTTGAGACCCTTCACAAGGTTGCACAAGCTTTGACCAAGATTCCATTTATTGCTAATGGTGACATCCGGACGGTGCAAGACGCTAAGCAACGGATTGAAGAAGTTGGTGCAGATGCGGTCATGATCGGTCGTGCAGCTATGGGGAATCCTTACCTCTTCAATCAAATCAATCACTACTTTGAAACAGGAGAAATCCTGCCTGATTTGACCTTCGAAGACAAGATGAAGATTGCTTATGAGCACTTGAAGCGCTTGATCAATCTCAAGGGTGAGCACATTGCCGTTCGCGAATTCCGTGGACTTGCCCCTCACTACCTTCGTGGAACATCTGGCGCAGCCAAACTCCGCGGAGCCATCTCGCAAGCTAGCACTCTAGCTGAGATTGAAGAACTTCTTCAATTAGAAAAAGCTTAATGACAAAAAAACAGCATCGAAATATTGATGCTGTTTTTGTATCTTATTGATCCGCTTGAGATTCGCTTTCTTTCCAGCGATAGGTCTTGCGTGGTTTTTTCTTAGGTACCCGCTTGACACCCACTTCTTCAACGTAAGAGCCATAGGTTACAAGGAAATTATTGGTTAAAATTTCTTTATCTGGATGGATCAGATTCACCAACTCGGTTGCTTCGTATACGGTGAAAGGCTCTTCTAGGAGATGGAGGAAGGTTGGATTCCAAGCCAAGCGCCCTTGGATCCGCTTGATCGATTCTTGGACAATCTCATAGTGGTCAAAGGCGAAATCTTCAGCTGTCAAGACACGGCCATCTAGAGAACATTCCCCTTGTTTGAAGTCCACATCAAGGAAAAGAACTTCTTTGGCATCATCTCCAGCTCGGACCAGATTTACGGCCTCCGCAGGCAAATAGACCAGGTGGGCGATGGTGATGACCCAACCCCGTGGGTCCCGACCAGGAGTCGAAACTGTCATTAACTGCTCGACCTTTTGAGGGGTCAACTCTAGTCTAACTTCTTCTTGAACTTCGCGGATACAAGCCTGGATAGCATCCTCGTGCTTTTGCAAGAATCCTCCAACCAAGGCGACCCGATGCTGACAAGGGTGGGTTTTTCGGCGAATCACCAAGAGCTTCAAACGCCCCTCCACAAAGCAGTAGGCCACCATATCGGTAGTTACACTTGGATTTTCATAGGTGGGATGATCTTGCTCCTTATACCAACGGAGGAATTCTTCCTCGCTGACGACCGTCTCGTAGTATTCCTTTTCGTTCATCCCTTCCGGAATGCTGCTTGTTGCCATCTAAATAGCCTCCTTTTTCACAGCTTTGCTCCATTGGTACCAACCAACCAAGCTATTGAGGGTGTAGACCCAATACATTCCCTGAATATGGATGCTTTCTCCCCACCAGAGGTAGATACTGAAGAGGTTGGTCGCAATCCAGAAAATCCACTGTTCACGATAAAGACCAGTCATGAGAAGTTGACCGACTCCATTGGTCGCATCTGTCACACTATCACGAAAAGGTCGAGCGCTGTGGATACTTTTTATAAGCATAGCCCATCCCGATCCAAATCAGAGCAGTTAGAACCAAACACTTGATCCATTCCATTAAGGTTAATTTCTTGGCTTCAAAGTGAGATTCTTCTGCCCCTCCTTGGTCATTGATCCGATTCGACAACCAGACATAGAGACCGATTGGTTGCATCACTGAAGAAGTACAGGGTTGTCAGAACTTCTCCATAGAAGTTTTTTTGTTCAAGGCTAGGATGAGGTAAATCGCTGAGTTTACTGCTCCAAAGAGATAGTTACTAGCCCGACCTTCTGCTACTAGTATCACACAGACGATTCCTGTCCAGGAGGCAAAGAGCCCTAACCAATCGTGACTTGCTTCCTGATTGGTAAACTCTAGGACAAAGGGCACGCTAGACAAAGCAAACAGATACAGCCATTGTGTCAGAGTCCGACCTGCAAATAGGTCTTGCCAAAGGAGTTTCATAATTCCTACGAAGCCACGTTTGCCAGCTTCTCGATGGACATTTTTTAAATGCTCCCCAAATGTTTGAATTTTTTCTTGTAGTCGTTTCATGCTGCTTCTCCTTTAATCAGCTTGATAAATCGTATCGATGACACGCTTTGCTTCTTCGTAATTACCCAAGTAGTCTTGCCCGAGATAGGCTGTAGGGATATCTGCGAGGTATTGGTGGCGGAGGTGATCCAGGTGATTTGAAAAACTGGTGCGAATTTCATCATCTGCCATGGTCATATCACGGAAACCATCGTTGACATAGGATCCAATGGGTTGGACAAATAAGATCAGATCCCATTTTTCCTTAGCGAGGATACTAACGAATAAGTTATCAAAGGTATCCGTCATACTGGTCTCTTGGCCTTCTACTTCCATATAGTAGTCGTAATAGCCCTTGGTCACCAGCGAATTCGTATCCGCAATGACCAGGCCTCGATTGACACTACTGTCGATTAATTTTGAGGTTTGATCGTATTGTCCAAGTAGGAGATAATAATAGTCCTTGGGGGTCAGCTCATCATCCCGTACATTGTTTCTGATCTGGTACTCCCGAGCATATTCTAAGCTCACTGGCGCATCATAGAAGCGGGCCAAATCTTTTGCCAAGGTCGTCTTCCCGTTACTAGCACTCCCCATAATGAGGACCTTTTTGGTAAACTGACGACGGAAGGGTTGCGCAATGTATTTCCAATACTTGCTGGGATTTCCCGGATGAGGGTTCCTGAGATGCCAAACTGACGCTCCTGTAAGTGCGCTTGAAAGCCTCTCGCTTCAAGTTCCTCTTGATACGTTTTTTCCCCAACATAAAAGATGAGCTCTTCTCTCTCAGCATCATATTGAATGGTTTCTAAGGCTGTTTTCAACCAAGGCTCCCATCCTAAAGGATAGCGGGGAAGTTCTGTCTCGTCTAATTTATAAATTTGGGTGAGTTCATCATTTGAAAAACCTTCTCGAATATAGCGAAAACGTTTCTGCAAAGGAAGGCCAACTTCTTCTCCTCGGTCACCTTTGTAACCAGAGACAATCACACAAACGCGGTCGCATTGGCGTTTTGCCCGTTGAATTAAATCAATATGACCTTGATGAAGGGGGGCAAACGTTCCAAATACTACTGCCACTTTTTCTTTCATCTAACTGGCTCCTTTATCATAATGTCAAAACATGTTTTGCTTATGATTTTATTATAAACTATATTTTCAATCTGTCAATACTTTTTTATAAAAAAATATATTTTTATAAAACAAAAATAAAAAAAGATTCAACTCTGTATGTTATTATACAGAATTAAATCTCTGATTTCAATCTTTTTTTAATTTTCTCAGTAGCGAGCCATTATTCCCGAACAAGGGTATGCGCATGGCCATTTTCTGTCACTTGAACGCTTGCCACTTGACCATTTTGACCGACAACTATATCCAGGCTAGCTGCAGATCCATCTTGGGTGGAAATCAAGCCAGCATGGTAATGACCTTGGTCCAAGTTGTATTCATAGCTTCCAATCGTATATCCCACTGCATCGCCACCAGGAGTTTGAATGGTTACTTGTCCTCCTTGACTGATCGTTACGCCTGTATCGCGACCGTCGGTCCAACTACCTGCTGCTCCTGAATAATCCCCTGAGGCATAGCTCAAGACACCTTTATAGCGTGGGTTCTCTGTCTTAGAGGCTTGTTCTTTGGCAGTCGTGCGACCTTCTTCCAAGCTAGGACGTTTTTGTTTTTCTGGTGCTGGGTTCACTGCTGGTTTTGTTTCTTTGGAAGGAGTTGGAACCAGGCCTTGACTGACTTCTGGAACTCTTGGTGTCACTGAAGTTGATGGATTTTCTTGGCTCGCTTGTGTTTCGCTCGAAGCGATGGAAGGAGATTGTGCAACTTCTGTGCTTTGTGTGATTTTGCTTGTGGTCTTTTTCTCTTCTTTTTTACTTCTAGAGCTTTGTTTCACTTGCACAATTTTACTAGTTGAAGATGGACTGGTTTCCTTTTTCTTTTCTGATCCACATCCGTTTAAGAGAAGAACAGCTGTTAGAGCAAGGGTAGATAGACTAAAGAAGGTTCCTTTCGTTTTCATGGCAATACCTCTCTTTTGTAATATTTGTTACATTTTGTAATATAATTGTAACATTCATCTATGGGGAAGTCAAGAGGATTTGCAAGTCTTATAAAAAATAGAAACTAGTTTCAAAAAAGAGTGAACAAATGGAGCCCTACTCCAACCATTTACTCTCTTTCTTATTGATAAACTTCTTGATAAAATTCGATGGTATCTCCATCTTGGACAGTTGTTTCTGCTGCCCCTTTTGGTGCCATCTCTCCATTGATTTTGTACATCCAATAGAGTCCCTTGCTTTCATCCTGGGCTACGCCATCGATTGAGGTGATGAGGCCACTCTTTTCCTCAATCTTGTAGTTAGCTTTCAGGACTTCCATCAGGTTGGCTTTTTCAGCAACCTTCAAGGTCTTGCTTTGAGCTTCTTGCCCTTCAGGGGCGATACTGACCGTAATGGTACTTTGTTTTTCTTTCGCTACTTGTGAGCTAGAAGCTGAGCTTTCCGTAGTCGATGGTGTGCTTTGTCCGCAACTGACCAATACAAGAGCTGCTAGGACAGCAAAGAAACTATAAAGTGTTTTTTTCATAATGCAATCTCCTAAATACTATATAAAGTAGAGGGTAAAAACAGGCGGTGGAAAGGGCGTGGGCCAGGTTAAAGCTTAAGCCATTCACCAGAGCATAGGTCCACCAAGGCATGTGGTAGAGGACCGCATAAAGACTGTCAATCACTATCCCGTAGAGAAAGGATAAGATTCCGACCACCAGGGTTTGAACTTGCAAAGACAAGTGGCGGTAAAGCCCCCGCCAAAGAGTCAAGAGGAGGCCAAAGGCCAGAATCTGAGCGAGCACCACTGGGCTCATCCCCAAGAGAAAAGCCGAGGTAAACATGGTGACCGCCATCACCAAACAGGCAAATTTCCAGTCTTCAAATAGCACCAGTAAAAAGAAAATGGCACTAATGGGTTGGACATTGGGCAAGAAGGCAAAGGCTTGTCTCAGCACCACACAGAGGGCTGCTAAGAGGGTGATTCGGGTCAAGCGTTTGAGAGGCACTGCATATCCTCCTAGTCAATCGTGAAGTTAAGCTGACCAGACTTGACACCTACCTTGAGGGTTTGCCCTTCAGCCACTTCTCCTCTCAAGAGGATCTCTGCCAAGTAGTCTTCCACCTGGGTCTGAATGGTCCGGCGTAAAGGACGTGCTCCCATCTCTGGATCATATCCGTGAGTCGCCAGCCATTTAAGGGCAGACGCTTGGAATTTCAGAGTAATGCCTTTCTCTGCTAGAGATTGAACCAGCGGTTTCACCATAATCTTGACAATCTCATTCATTTGATCACTGGTCAAGCTATGGAAGACAACCTTCTCATCAATCCGGTTGATAAACTCTGGTCGATAGGCCTTCTTCAACTCTTCGAAGATGCGTTTCTCCATATTGGCTTGGTCAAAGCGAATATCCTTGGCTCCAAAGCCAACTGTCTTATCATCTCGTAAAGCGGTAGCTCCCAAGTTTGAGGTCATGATAATAATGGTATTGGAGAAATCTACCTTGCGTCCCTTGCTGTCGGTCAAGGCACCGTCATCCAAGACTTGCAAGAGAACGTTAAAGATATCTGGATGGGCTTTCCACTTCATCAAACAAGAGGACTGAATAAGGTTTGTTGCGGACTTTTTCCGTCAACTCACCCCCTTCTTCATAACCGACATAGCCTGGAGGAGCTCCGTTGAGACGACTGGCCGCGAATTTCTCCATGTACTCACTCATATCAAAGCGGATCAAAGCAGACTCATCATCAAAGAGGACCTCAGCCAGCGCCTTCGCGAGCTCGGTTTTTCCGACCCCAGTAGGACCGAGGAAGAGGAAGGAACCAATTGGCCGTTTGTGAGACCGAATTCCCGACTGATTGCGACGAATCGCTCGGCTGATACTTGAGACAGCCTGATCCTGACCAATCACGCGCTTATGAAGTTCTGCTTCCAATTCAAGGTATTTCTTAGCCGCTGTTTGGGTTAGTTTCTCCACAGGAATGCCTGACAATTGACTGAGCGTCTTCAGGATATCCTCTTCCTTGACTTCTAGCTGGTAGCCTTTTGGACTGGCATCTTCTTTTAGCAACTGAGCAACTTTTTTCCACTGCCCCTTGAGTAAGGCTTGATCAGCAGCTGTCAAGTCGGACTGAAGACCGGCTTGAGGCCCCTTGTTTTGCACGGTCGCTGCCGCCTCATCTAAGAGGTCAATGGCGGAGTCAGGCAAAAGGCGACTAGTCAAATAACGATTGGCATAGACAACAGCTGTCTCAATAGCCTCATCCGTAATATGAACACGGTGGTGACGTTCATAGGTCTTCTTGAGCCCTTGCAAAATCGCGATGCTATCTGCGACAGAGGGTTGCTCAATCAAGACCTTAGCAAAGCGGCGTGAAAGAGCAGCGTCTTTCAATGTGTTTTTGGTATTCTTCTTGCGTAGTGGCTCCTACGGTCCGTAGGGTCCCGCGAGCCAAGGCTGGCTTCAAGATATTGGCCGCATCCAAGGTGGAGTCAATCCCAGAGCCAGAGCCCATAATGGTATGGAGCTCATCAATGAAGAGGATGACATGGCCATCTTCTTCGATATCATTGATGATGTTGTTCATCCGCTCTTCAAAATCTCCACGGAACCGCGTCCCTGCGACAACATTCATCAAGTCCAACTCTAAGACCCGCATCTTAGCCAGCTCCGTCGGGACATCTCCGCTGGCAATCCATTGAGCCAAGCCCAAGGCTAGAGCGGTCTTTCCGACACCGGCATCCCCTACCAGGACTGGGTTATTTTTCGTTTTGCGACTCAAAATCTGAATCATCCGCGAGATTTCTTGACCCCGGCCAATCACCGGTTCCAAACTGCCATTGCGAGCCATTTCTGTCAGATCTCGGGTGTAGTCTTCCAAACCACCGCTGGTAGAGGCTGGCATGCCCATCATATTTCCCATGGTTTGACGATTGGGTTGCTGGGCCCGATAGAGCGAACGGATAGCTTTCACAGCTTCCTTGTCCCAACCTGCTCGTTGTTCCAAGCTCTTCCGAAGCTCGACGATTTTAATGCCCTCTTCCTGATCATCATAGCGGAAGCCAACATACTCCAATACTTGAGAAGCCAAGGTTCCCCGTTCTAAAAGAAGCGCCAAGAGGACATGCTCTGTTCCAAGACTTTTGGCATGGACTGCCTGGGCAATCTCTTGGGAACGTTTCATGATTTCTTCGACACGGAAAGAAAAAGGAAACACCTCATAGCGGCCATCCCTCTGGTAGACTTGACCCGTAATGTGCTCCGCCGCATCTTGAAAATCATCAATCTGCATAGGATAGTCACTTAAGACAGAACCAGCTACACTATAAGGATTATTGGCTAGGGCTACTAGGATATGCCAGGTATCTAGCGTTTGGGACTCAAAATGACCCGCCAAAATTTGAGCGGCTTCAATCGTTTCTAATAGGGCTTTTGAATAGTTCATAAGGAGATTACATTCCCTTTCTATCGACTTGTTGGATAATTTTTCGTAGGATATTGGCTCGTAAGCGATGGGCTTCACTTCCCAGAACCTCGTCTGTCGTCGTCACTGACAAAAGCTCTGCCTCTCTCTTTGTAAGGAGTTTTTCTTCAAATAGCATTTGAAGGATATCGCCAAAAACAGTCTGACTGATTTGTTCTCCGATGCTTGCGCCAAGCTCTTCTAGCATCTGGTGTTGGTCTGAAAATTGGACCTTGCCAATCCGGATATAACCGCCACCTCCACGCTTGCTCTCTACGATATAGCCTCGACTTTCGGTGAAGCGGGTCTTGATCACATAATTGATTTGACTAGGAACAACTTGGAAGACATCCGCTAATTCGCTTCTCTTGAGCTCTGCGATGCCTGCTTGAGCCAGTAGCGACTTGATATAGGCCTCAATGCTATCTGATGTATTTTTACTTGCCATGATGCTCCTTTCTAACCTTTTCATTCTAGATAAGCTCTCTGCTTTTCAGAGGATCAAAAATGGTCTCATCATCCATGATGTCATTATTGACCTTATCTGACTATTATACAATTTTTACGCCTGTAAATAAAGCAAAGACTACGTCGAGATAGAATCTGAAGACCCCTTGTTGGTTGCCAGAAGGAGGCAAAAAAAGAGGCTAGCTATTGCTAACCTCTTATAGAAGGTCTTTAGGATTTCCGACGAGCGAATTTTACTCTTCCGCCTAAGAAGCCTAAGCCGAGTAGTCCAATCCAAGCTAAGAAACTTGCCTTCTCTGATCCTGTCTGTGGCAGTTTCGTGGGACTGCACAGGGTCCGGAGTTACTGCTCCTACCACAGGAGAAAGAGGAGTTTCTTTCGAAGCCGTCGGTTTCAAAATTGGAGCAATTCCACTTTCTTTTTTGTCTTCTGGAGGAAGGAGCGGTTTCGTTTCTTGTGAGTCTTCACTTGGTTTTGTTGGTAGCGGCACATCCGGAATCATAGGAGCTTCTTCTGCTTCCTTCGTTCCGACTTCCGTGATCTGGTCCTGGGCTTCCACTTCGACAAAGGCATCGACTTCTGTCCGAATTTCTTTGCCTTCTTCTTGTCGGACTTCGATCAATTTCAAGCGACGTCCGACCTTCCCTGCTTGAAGGATCCGGCTCTCGCCCTTAGCCAAGTCCTTGTTTTCACGTGTTTGACTCTCAAATGGAATCTCCTCCGCTTCGATGAAAAGTTCTGGCTTTTCAAGAATCAAATCCCGAACACCTTCTTCTGGGCGTATCTGCGTCAGCGGTTCATAATTGCGAGCATCTTCTAAGATGGTTTCAAGGGCTTCCACTTGATTAGCTGCAGCAACCAAATCTGGGCGCTCTTGATCCAACAACTGAGTCAAGTTAGTCAATTGTCCTTGAACAGTTGGTTTGAGGTCTGCTTTCAAGCGCTCGAGAGAAGTAGCCTTGATCTTTTCTACTCCTTCTCTGATGATCTGTTGCAACTCTTCTTGACTGAGCAGCTGACTATCTTTCCCTGAGAGGATAAATCGGTCTACCTGGATGGCTCTGGATGATTGAGGGTCATTGAGGGCTGGATCCAGATGCAGACGTAGCTGGTGGTAGCCTTTTGCTAGACCTTGTAGATTGACCAAACTCTGGTCGAGCTTGCGTTGATCTCCGTAGCCACTGAAATAATGATCGCCTTCGATCTCATAATCATGACCACGACCTTCTTCGAAGGTCATTTCTTTTCCATCCAAAGTGACGCTGTAGAGACCATGGCTTGGATCGACCACTCCTCGGACCTCCACGCCTGTTCCCTTAAAGGTAATGGTCACTTCAATGTGTTTCTTGCCTTCCTCATTGGTCACTTGGTTAAAGCTAGACCAGGATTCTGTGCCATTTGAGAAGTTTGGATTGTCTGTCTCGTGCTGCCAACCCTCACTGTAATGCAGTTTTGGATCTTGGTCATCTACTTCTTTGCGATTTTCTGGAAGCAGGTCCTCGTTCATCACTTGGACTGTCAGTTCTGGAATAAAGCCGACCAGACTTCCTTGATCCGGATGCAACAATTTGACCTTAAAGTCATAGACGTCGGTCGCTTTTCCTGCAAAATCAAGGGTTGGGACTTGGACTGTTTTTTCCGTCTCTCCATCTGCGAACTCAAGAGTGACGTTGGTATCTTTGTAGACCTTGCCATGAACCCCTGTTCCTGGTTCTGTGATTAATTTAAGACTAGCGATTCCTTTAGAACCGCCTTTTCTCTTGACGACGATTTGTGCTGGGTCGCCTTTCTTAACGGCTAGGGTTGGCTGGGCAAACTCAAAGAGACCCTTTTCTTGGTTATTGAGGGCATAAATCCCTTCCGTTGCGATCGCATCTCCCTTGCTATTGACCAAGGTCAAAGTATGGGCTCCTGCTTTCAAATCCGGTGTTTCATAAACCTTTTGGCTGCGTTTGCGGGTTGGACTTTGGGTATTAACCGTCGCTAGCTTTTGGCCATCGACATAGACATCCATTTCCCCATGACCAGGGTCTACGGTTGCGACCACATAGGCCTTGGTGCCTTCAAACTGATAGGTCACCGAAGCTCCCTTTTCCTTGGTCCACATAGAGGTGCCTCGAACGCCTTCTCCCTCTTCATTCCATTGGCCATTGGCCCGCTCAGCAGTCCGGTCAGAATGATAGGCCAAACCAAGCGGATAGCCATCCGTTTCTTCAATGCTAGCTGGCGTCTTATAGACAGAGACTCCGTTCAAGATTGGAGTTGCTTGGGCATCGGTGATGGACACCCGGATATAGCGGCTATCAACAGGTTGCCCTTTGATCAAACGGCGGTATCCTACGGTTGAACCAGCCCCAAAAGGAACCCATTGGCCATTCACAGCCACATCAATGGTGAAACCGGAAATCCGTTGGCCTTTCTCAATCGTTTCCTTGAGCTCTACTACATCAAAGTGTTGCTCTTTTCCAAGATCGAGCACAAAAGAGCCGGTCTTGGCATCATCTGCAGGTGCCCAACTGGTCTTTTCATCGCCATCTGTCAAATGGCTGGCTGAATAATGAGCATTGCGTCGTGTCGAGTCAGCTTCGACCAAAGCTCCTGCCGCATAGTCCACACTGTAGAGTCGGTCCAAGGTCTGACGGAATTCTTTCAAACGGGCTACATCGGCATCCGCAAATTTCCCATCTTGATTGGGTGGAATATTGAGTAAAAGCGGGGTTCCACGGCCGACCGATTTGAAGTAAATGTCCATCAATTCGCGCAAGGACTTAGGCTCTTGGTTGTCATGATAGAACCAGCCGGAGCGAATAGAAACATCCGCTTCTCCCACTGAGTATTGCTTCCCTTCCGGATCCCCGTGATTGAGGTAACTATTCGATGGATTGTTGCGAATCTTATCCGGATTTACCTTATGCCAAACTGGATCTCCAGCGATTCCCTTTTCATTTCCTATCCAACGAACATTGGTGGGCTCAGCTGAGAAGATGGCAATGTCCCCTTGGGCCTTACGAATGGCATCAAACCACTTGTCGAAGGTATAAGTGACTTTTTGAGCCCCATCGCCCCGCGCTCCATCCATCCAGACTTCTACGAACTTGCCCTTGTTTCCATATTTTGGATCTTCAAGGATTTCTTTGAGCTGGTTGAGATAGTATTCGTTGTATTGGTCCTCTGTATCCACATGGTAGAGCGGGCTGTGAGCATCCCAAGGCGAGAGGTAGACCCCCATATCCATGTCATACTTGCTGGCAGAAGCAGAAACCTCGGCTAGGATATCGCCTTTTCCTTCCTTCCAACCACTTTTAGCAATGGTATGGTCGGTGTATTTAGAAGGGTACAAGAGGAAGCCATCGTGGTGCTTGACGACCATGATCGTCCGTTTAAAGCCCGCGTCTTTCAGGGTTTTGATCCACTGATCGGTATCCAGATGCTCTGGATAGAAATAATAAGGGTCTTCTTGCCCATCTCCCCACTCACGATCATAGTAAGTATTCATCCCAAAGTGGATGAAAGCTGCTAGTTCTTCGCGGTGGTATTGCATCTGAGCCTTGCTTGGAAGTGGTCCATAATCCGCAATCTCAGGCTCCTCATCTAGAGAAGTGGATGGTTGGCTTGCTTCTGTCCCTTGGCTGACTGTGCGATTTTCTTTCTCACTAGTAGCTGGTGAAGGCTGTTCTGATTCTTCTTGGTGCTCGTTCACAGTTTTCTCCTCCTTTCCTTGATCTCCTGCATTGCTCGTTTCAACCCGTTCTTCACGTGGTTCACTATTCTCAGCTTGTTCCTCTGCGTAACTGGTAGTGACTCCTAAAAAACAAGTCGCTACGACTACAGAGCAGACGCCTACTGAGAGTTTACGAATGCCAAATCGATTTCTCTTATCAAATAATCTTTTTCCCATATTCTATTCCTTTATGTCACCAGGTAAAGAGGGTGGGCTTCCCCATCCTCCTTCTTTTACCTGTGAACTTTTTTCCGTTATTTGCTAGTTTCTCTAGCTGTTTTACTTGGCTTTATTGGCTCTTTTTTTCTGATTGTCCAGCACAGCACTGGCAAGGCCTGCCGCTAGGATTCCAGCAACGAGGCTTGCGACGCTTTCTTCCGTTCCTGTATTTGGCAAGGAAGCTTGCGCAGCGGTCACAGCCACTTTCACCCCTTCCTCATGTAAGTCTGAGACTACTGAGGATGATAGGGCTTGATGATTTACAAGAGGCTCCTTGGTACCGACTTCGATGATTTCAGCTAGAGCTTCTGACTCGACCAGACTGTCGATCACTGTACGAGTCTCAACCCCATTTTCTTGCGAAACTTGTACAAAATGAAGCTTACGACCTTTGCGTCCTGCTTGAACTACTCTCTGTTCACCCTTCAGTAACTGATCGTTTGGACGCTCTTGGTGGGCAAATGCAAGCTCTTCTGCCTCTATGACAAGTTCTGGTTTACTGTGAACCAAGTTCTTCACGCCTTCTTCAGGAACGGCTGTACCTGGAGGCGTTGGCTTGTCACTAGGATTTTCCGCTAGAACTTCCTTGGTGCCGACTTCTGTGATCTCTGCTACTGGTTCTACCTCGACAAAAGCATCGACTTCCTTACGAGATTCCACTCCATTTTCTTGTGATACTTCTACAAGATGGAGCTTACGTCCTACTTGGCCTTCTTGCACCAGCTTCTTCTCACCTTTCGGCAAGCTATCATTTGGACGTTCTTCACGCGCAAAATCAAGTTCCTCTGCCTCAATGATGAGCTCTGACTTCGTATGGACAAAATTCTTCACACCATCTTCAGGAATAGCGGTTCCTGTAGGTGCTTTTGCGGAGAGAGAAAGTTGATATACTTTTTCGAGCTTGCCATCTTCTGAGACAACCTTGACAAGAACCGGAGCATTGGCACTTTTAGCATCCACGACCGTAACGGCTGTTCCATTTTTGCCTTGTGCTGAAACGATTGGACGTTCTCCCTCATACTCTAGATGATAATCTGTCACATCTGGTTTAAAGCCTTCTAGGTCTTTGCCATTCACTTGGATGGTGACATCAGTTGTTGCCTGAGCCTCTTCTGTTGGGGCATAGGCACTCAATTCAATGATTCCGATACCTTTTAGATGTTCATCACGGACCATTCTTAAACGGATGGCTTTCGTTCTGGTTTCGTTGAAGCTGAGGTTAGAGATATAACCAGGTTCAAAGGCATAATCCAAGCTGTAAGGAATTTCTTCCCAGTTAGAGGCCTGGTTAAATGGATGTTCTGGAAGATTCTTCAGATTGCCATAATCATCCGGAACATCAAATCTGGACCAATATAGCGTTCAAGAACCGTTTTCGTTGGCAGACCTGTTTCCTGATCTGCAAAGAAGTCGACTGCTACTTTATTGACCAAACGCTCTGTTACTTGACTATTTTTCTTGAAGATGAGACCAGCAAACACTTCGGTTTGATCCGGCTCTCTCTTCCAGTTGGTCCAACGGTAGTACTCGTTGTAGCCACCATCATTGATGTAATCGATATAGTCGATTTGATTTGGATCGAGATCGTTGGTTTCACTAGCAAATGCTCTGGTATCCTCTGCATTGTAGTCACGGTTCACAGAGAGGATTTCTCCTGTCTTTTCGGACACTCGGACGGTCAGCTGAGCTGTCAGATCATAACCGAGGACCTTTCCTTCTAACGTTAAGCTACCTTCATGAGAAAGTGCATCAGCTGGGATGGCCTGCCAGTCCACCGTAAGTTCCTTGCGTTCATAACCTGTGTCCCCTTTAAAATAGGCACCTACTGTAGATGGTAGAACTAGATCTTGACCGACTTTCACAAAACGTCTGCCTGCTTCTACTGCTACTGGGGTAGCTTGTTTCAGTTTTTCTGCATCACTTGTGAGATGGAGGCGGTATTCTTGTAAGATAGTACCATCTTCCGCTTTATGGACGACACGGATTGGCTCACCTTCATGGACGCTTGGCACAACCGTTGCAAGACCGTGATGGCTAGCTGTCGCTTCCACTTGTGGATAAGCCCGATCACGCGCATCGATGTAGTAATCAGTCACACTTGGATTAACTCCTGGCAAAACCTCACCCTTGACACGAATGGTCACCAGGCTCTTTTCTTCTGCCGCAACCTTATTGGCAAATACCTGAATCTCTGAAATAGAGCTTCCACGTTTGCCTTCTGGTGTCTTCATGCGAATACGAACAGCATAGGTGTCGACTTTATCAAAACTGAAATGATTCATCTTGCCAGCTACTACCGGTTCTTCAACGGTTAGGTTGCTGACTTCTTTCCAGTTGGCTGGATTGTTAAATGGATGGTCTGTTTCGTCTTTAACACGATTTGGATTGCTTGGAACAGTTGGGATTTGTTCCCCTGTATAGTACTCAATCACGTATTCACTTGGAGCCCCAACGCCGTGGTCTTCATGGAAACCAACATGGAGGTTGTCCACTGCTCGCTTGGTCAAGATACCAGAATCCCCAAACAAGATACCGACAGAATCTTCCGCATTGTCACGGCCCCAGTTGGTCCAACGGTTGGCTGGAGCATCGGTAAAGGAGATGACCTTGTCATTGACCTTAGCAACTGGATCCGCATCGTTAGAGTCACTTGCAAAGGCGAGTGGCAAGACTGAGCCTGTCCATTGTTCTGCTACATTGGCTCCCTTGACTGTGGTGCTAGAAACACGAATATGAAGACGGGTTGGAAGGTTGGTTCCTTCTACACGGCCGGAGAGGATAACTTCTCCTTCTTGGGTCAAGAGTTGCGGATCGACCGCATCCCAGGCCACCTTGGCAGCATAGGTCTTGCCATTGGAGTGATAAGTCCGCACGCTTTCTGGAAGGGCTGGTTTTTCACCAACTGGCGTTGTCGTGCTGACTTCTTCTACAGCGATAATGCCTTCAACGGTGACTTGAGCTTGGGCTTCTTTTTCCACACCCTCTACATGACCTGTGACTGTAAAACTATGGTAATCCTTGACTTGATCTGCTGTCACGGCATCCCAGGTCACACGTTTTTCTTTCGGGAATCCCTTGTCATACTCGACCAAGACTGTCTCTGGAAGAGCTGGCAAAACATTTCGATCCGTACTAATCCGTACAGGACGCACCTTCACAACTGTCTTTTCTTCAGGATTTGGCGTGATGGTAAAGGTGACTTCTCCCGTTTGTCCTTGGAAGCTAGCTTCTAAATGAACCAATCCTGCTTCCCGTAGTTCCAAACCTTTCTTGCTTGCGACCGCTTTTCCTTGACTACCAGCTCTTGTCTTCACATCGATTTGATCTGCTTTGAGACTTGCCTGGCTACCATCTTGGTAATGGGCAATGACTTCAAGTGGTACCGTTTGGTCTTCCTTGAGTTCCTGTCCTTCTGGCAGACGCAATTCTAGGCGCTGGATCTGTGGACTTTCTTCTTGGAATTGGATAGCATAGGTCTGGACAGCTCCCGTATCCTGAGCAGTCACAAAGATTTGAGCTTTCAAACCATTTTCACGGCTAGCTTGTAAGACTGTCACTTGGGCATTTTCTGCACTTGCTGTGACTTGACCAGGCTCTTGCCCATAAGCCAATGGGCGGAAAATAGTATGGTTGCCACTACCAAATTTTGGAAGGGCTACTCCATCTAGTTGCACGGTTGGTTTCTTAGCCTTGCTGACTGTTCCACCTGCAACCACTAGAGTCGCTTGGACGGTTTCCCCATTGCCTAGGAGTCCTGTCGCTTTCAAGCGAGCACCTGGTGTGAACAACTGATCTTCTTGACCAGCTTCCAAGGTCCATTGATCAACTTCATAGCTAACTGTCCGGCCATCTGTGAAGACCAATTGCACAGTCTTATCAACTGTCGCTAGATCTGCTCCCTGTGGGATTTGTTTGATAACTGGAAGGACTTGCTCCACACCGATCACATCGACCAGAGCTTCGACCGTCCGTCCTTGAACATGACCTGTCACACGGACTTGGCCAGCACGACTATAGTCTGCTGTATCCCATTCGACGGCTTCTTCTTGGGCCTTGCCATCGCTATAGACGACAGATACGTGACTTGGAAGTTCAGGTACTTCACCTAAGTGAACATGTGTCCGAACCGGTTCGACTCCCAAGATAGAGCGTTCTGCCTGGTCCTTCTTACCTGTAAAGAGGCTAACTTGGTCTGACTGCAAGCGATCTGAGTCTGCATACAGGGTAAAGGCACCCGCCTGCTCAGTTGATTTGACAATGACCACCCCTTTGCCGTTAAAGGCCCGACGTTGCCATGAGCCATCTTCCTGTGCTTTGTAGCGTTCCCGGCTAGCTTGTTCCCCGTTGTCGACACCGACAATTTGGCCTTGGCCATGCAAATGGAAATGCACCAAGTTATTGGCAGTTGGGACCACACGGCCTGCTTCATCGACAATCTCATAGGTAATATAAGTCAAATCCTTGCCGTCTGCCGCAATGGCGTGTTCTTCTTTCAATAGACGAACACCGGCTGGCTTCCCAGCTGTTTCGATCTGATCGCGGGCAATCACTTCTCCTGCTTCGTTGCGGGCAATAGCTTCCACCTTACCTGGCACATAAGGAACCAACCATTCTAGATAGAGTTCATCCGGATTTGCCCCTTCTTGGTAGGTCCGGCCATCTGCTGTGGTCTTCTTGGTAAAGGTCTTGACTCCTTGTGATTCCCCATTGACAATCAATTCCACACTGTGGGCATTAGAGAAGGCACGAACAGGAATCCGACCTTCTTCATCCATGACACGATTGGCTAATTCTGGATTGTCCCAGTTCCAATGTGGTAAGAGATGGACCATTGGATGTTTCTCAGCCGATACCCATTGACTTTGGTAAAGGTAAAAATCATTCTTTGGAAGGCCGGCAGTATCGACAATACCGAAATAAGAACTTTTCACAGGTGTGTCATTTTGGTTGTGCCATGGGGTTGGCTCGCCGATATAGTCCGTGCCTGTCCAGATAAATTGTCCTGCATAGCCGGCATGATCGCGGTCAAAGGTCCAAGAGGCTGTCGCTGTCCGACCCCAACCAACTCGGTCATTGCCATAGTCTGATTGTTCATAATGGCGATCTTCTTGGTTGCTTCCGACCCACTCTCTTTCAGGATGGTAGTAAGAGCCCCGCGTCCGCGTTGCAGAAGAGGTTTCAGAACCATAAATGAGCCAGTTTGGATGTTTAGCGCGTAGGCTTTCATAGTTGGCCTCTGAGTAGTTAAATCCAACCGCATCGAGCTCTGCCGCTACCTTTTCATGCCCTCCTGATCCATCACCAAAGCGGAATTTATCAGCTCCCATGGTGACATAGCGAGTTGCATCCACTTCCTTGATGGTCTTGACCAGACGACGAACGGTTGCGACAGACTTATCAGATCCATCTGCTTCACCGACTTCGTTACCGATTGACCACATCACAATAGAAGGATTGTTCTTGCCTCGCTCTACCATGGTCCGAAGGTCATAGTCAGACCACTTATCCCCTTTACGAGCTTCTGGATGTGTGGCATCCTTTTCAAAGAATCGACCGTAATCGTATTGTTTCTTGCCACCATACCAGGTATCAAAGGCTTCTTCTTGGACCATCAAGCCCAACTCGGCCGCAATTTGCAGGGTTTGTTCACTCGCTGGGTTGTGGGTCGTCCGGATGGCATTGACCCCCATGTCCTTCATCTGTTTGAGACGGCGGTATTCAGCCTTGTAATTTTCCTCAGCTCCGAGGGCTCCATGGTCATGGTGAAGGGAAACACCATGGAATTTCGTAGCCGCTCCGTTAAGGAAGAAGCCACCTTCCGGTGTCCAGTTGAGGTAGCGATAACCAAAGCGTTCCTTTTGCACATCGACCAATTGTGAATCCCGATAGACCCGTGTATACAGAGTATAAAGGGCTGGGTTATTGGTTTTGACATCCCAGAGGGTTGGTTTTTCAACATGAAGGGTATGAGACAGGTTGATCTCTTGACCAGCCAAAACGGATTGCACTTCACTGCGCACCTTTTCACTGACCACTTGACCATTTTGATCGACGATTTCGTATTCCGCATACACACTGTGGGCTTGATCATCTTGGTTGATAATACGACTCTTCACAAGAGTATCGACTGCCCCATTCTGTTGTTCTTCTAATTTTGGACTCGTGATGGTGGTCCCATACTTAGCTACATGGAGCTTATCCGTCACACTGAGTTTGACATCACGATAAATCCCACTTCCAGAATACCAACGACTACTTGGCTGTTGGTTGACCACATGAACCGCGATGGTGTTTTCACTTCCATCCGCATTCAAATAAGGGGTAATATCATAAGAAAAGGCATTGTAGCCATTTGGATAATGACCCACGAATTGTCCGTTTACATAGACTTTCGAATCCATGTAAACTCCACTAAATTCCAAGCGGACTTTCTTATCTAGATCTTTGTCATCCAAACGGAAGGTCTTGCGATACCAAGCATCCCCACCGTTTAATTGTCCCCCTTCATTTTGAGCCGGAGAATTGTGATCGAAGTCAAAGAAGATTGACCAATCGTGTGGCAAATCTAATTTTTTCCAGTTTTTGATATCCACCTGGCGACCTTCTGCACCAGGAGCTGCATTTAACTTGAAATACCAGTCCTTGTTAAAATCTCGTTCGCGATCTTGCACTATGTCCTCCGCTACTTGTTTTTGATCCTTCGTAGCCTCTTCAGTAGCCCCAGCAGAACGTTCACTTGTTTGAGGTTCCACCTGTGGCTTTTCGATTTCGCTCTCATTTCTTTCAGTAGTAATCACAGCAGGTGCCTCTAAGGTTGTTGAAGCTTTATCACTTGTCCCAACTTCTCCATTCGTCACCTCTGACGCTTCCCTTGTGGCTGTCATCTCCTCTTCTGTTACAGCTCTTCCTTCTTCTTCAGCTAAGATAGATGGAGCTCCAAAAAAAGATACACCGATTAATACAGAACAAGCTCCAACCGCGAGCTTGCGAATACTAAATACACTGCGCTTTTCAAAAAAAGACTTTCCCATATTTAACCTCCATTTAAACAATTAATATAGTAAGCGCTTTCAATACTTTTGAAAATTGTACCGAATCTCACATTATAACTATACCAAATAATAAAGGTTAAACAAGGGATGTAATGGACAGTCTTTAGTTTGATCAAAAAGAACTATAATTTGTAGAGAATAGATAATATTCTTCGTTTTTTAATTCTGAAATACTAGATTTTTTTAACTTGAATAGTTGTGAATTTATATAAGATAAGGTAGAATGGAAAGGATGAATTGAAAGGATAACACATGAACTACATTATTACTTTTTTAATCTCCATGATTCCTCTGGTAGAACTTCGTGGAGCCGTTCCCTATGCCATATCTAGTGGAATTCCTCTTTGGCAAGCTCTCCTGATTGGGGTCATTGGCAACATGCTTCCTGTCCCTATTATCTTCTTTTTCGCTCGCCATATCCTGGAATGGGGGAAAGATAAGCCTGTTATCGGGAACTTTTTCACTTGGTGTCTCAACAAAGGCCATCGTGGAGGACAAAAATTAGAAGAAGCTGCAGGGGATAAGGGAATCTTTTGGGCCCTACTCTTGTTCGTCGGCATTCCCTTGCCAGGAACTGGAGCTTGGACTGGAACCCTCGACGCCTCTATTCTAGATTGGGACTTCAAACGAAGTGTCCTTGCTGTTATGCTGGGAGTTGTCCTAGCAGGTCTCATCATGGGCTCTCTCTCGCTCCTCTTTGGACTAGATACCTTTGCGCATTAATCACAAAAAGGACTGAAACATCTGTCTCAGTCCTTTTCATCTTGCAAATAAGAGGTTTCTATGGAAACCTCTTATTTTTTATTCTTAGTTGTTAAGAGCTGCTGCCATTGTAGCTGCAACTTCTGCTTCAAAGTCATTTGAAGCTTTTTCAATACCTTCACCAACTTCAAAGCGAACGAACTCAACTACTGAAGCGTTAACTGATTCAAGGTAAGCTTCAACTGTCTTGCTGTCGTCCATGATGTAGACTTGTGCAAGAAGTGTGTATGCTTGGTCAACTTTAGTGTTGTCAAGCATGAAGCGGTCCATTTTACCTGGGATGATTTTGTCCCAGATTTTTTCTGGTTTGCCTTCTGCAGCCAACTCAGCTTTGATATCAGCTTCAGCTTGAACAATCACTTCATCAGTCAATTGTGCTTTTGATCCATACTTCAAGTGTGGAAGAGCTGGTTTACCAACCATTGCACGGCTTTCGTTATCTTGGTCGATTACGTGGTTCAATTGTGCCAACTCATCTTTAACGAATTGCTCATCCAATTCTTTGTAAGAAAGAACTGTTGGTTTCATCGCAGCAATGTGCATTGAGATTTGTTTAGCAAGAGCTTCGTCTCCACCTTCAATAACAGAGATAACACCGATACGTCCACCATTGTGTTGGTATGCTCCGAAGTGTTGTGCATCTGTTTTTTCAAGCAAAGCAAAACGACGGAATGAGATTTTTTCACCGATTGTAGCTGTTGCAGATACATAGGCTGCTTCAAGAGTTTCACCTGAAGGCATTGTCAAAGCAAGAGCTTCTTCGTTGTTAGCTGGTTTTCCTTCAGCAATTACTTTAGCTGTAGCATTTACCAAGTCAACGAATTGAGCATTTTTCGCAACGAAGTCAGTTTCAGCGTTTACTTCAACTACTGCTGCAACGTTACCGTTAACATAAACACCAGTCAAACCTTCTGCAGCAACACGGTCAGCTTTCTTAGCTGCCTTAGCCATACCTTTTTCGCGAAGCAATTCGATTGCTTTTTCGATGTCACCTTCAACCTCAACCAAGGCTTTCTTAGCGTCCATGACACCAGCACCAGATTTTTCACGCAACTCTTTAACAAGTTTAGCTGTAATTTCTGCCATTTTGATTCTCCTATATTTTTTTAAAAATAGGAGAGCCGGGCTAAGCCCCGCCCTCCTAGGTAATTACGATTATGAATTAAGCGTTGTCGCCTTCTACAACTTCAACGATTTCTTCGATTGAATCTGCTTGAGTTTCAGTTGCTGCCAATTCAGCTTCAACTGATGCAACTGCATCTTCACCTTGACGTCCTTCGATAACAGCGTCAGCCATTTTCGCAGTGATCAATTTAACAGCGCGGATAGCATCATCGTTAGCTGGGATGATTACATCGATATCGTCTGGGTCAGTGTTTGTGTCGACCATCGCTACAACTGGGATACCCAATTTCTTAGCTTCTTTAACAGCGATTTGCTCTTTGTGTGGATCCACAACATACATTACGTCTGGGATACGAGGCATATCTTCGATACCACCCAAGAATTTTTCAAGACGAGCGCGTTGTTTGTTAAGAAGTGCAACTTCTTTCTTAGGAAGAACGTCGAAGATTCCTTCTTCTTCCATGCGTTTGATTTCTTTCAAACGAGCGATACGTTTTTGGATTGTTCCCCAGTTAGTAAGAGTACCACCCAACCAACGGTGGTTGATGTAGTATTGACCTGAACGAACAGCTTCTTCAGCAACAGCCTCAGCAGCTTGTTTCTTAGTACCAACAAACAATACAACTGCGTCGTTTGCAGCAGCTTCACGCATGAAGTCATATGCTTGGTCAGCGTATTTTACAGTTTGTTGCAAGTCGATAACGTGGATTCCGTTACGCTCAGTGAAGATGTACTTAGCCATCTTAGGGTTCCAGCGACGAGTTTGGTGACCGAAGTGTACACCAGCCTCAAGAAGTTGTTTCATTGAAATTACTGCCATGAGTAAATTCTCCTTTGTTTTTTTCTCCTCTCCCAGACGTCAGCTTGCAACACGACCACAAGGGCAACGGTGCCACAATGGTTCCGGGATGAGTATTTATTGCTTTACGCAACTTTATTAGTATAGCAGATTTAGGAGCTTTTTGCAAGTCATTTGATAGAAATTCCTAGACTTTCCTGCTTTTCTTCAGGGCTCTCCCTCCTTCTTTTCTTTTTTTCTGCACGATTCTCATTCTTTCCCTTTCATAAGCCTTTTGTCCGAAATTTTTTCTTGACCTTATCTGATTTTTAAGATAAAATAGAATATGTTGTGGCGGTATAGCCAAGTGGTAAGGCACGGCTCTGCAAAAGCTTGATCGTCGGTTCAAATCCGTCTACCGCCTTCACAAACAAATATCAATGAGCCCAGCAATGGGCTTTTTTTAATACCATCACTTGATTGGACTGCACCATCGCTCCTTTGCGAGTGATTCTGTTCTCCACTCATGAAAGGAAAAGATGATTATGAAAAAAGTTACCCTATATGCTCTCAGCATCCTCTCTTTGGCCATGCTGGCTGCTTGCCAACCTGCTGCTCCAGAGACTGACCAAAGAAAACCGCTTGTGAGCAGTTCTAAAAAAACCTCTAAAAGCTCTAAGAGCTCTAGAAGTTCATATTCTAAAAAGTCAACCAGCAAAAAGGATTTTTCATCAGGCTTCAATAAGGATGATTCTTATAGCTCTTCAGACTCTAACACGCGCGAGGATCCTAACTATACAATGAGCTTGATGGACCAAGGAGAGTCACTGGAAGCTATCGGGGATATCCCTGAAATGCCAAAATGGGCCGCCTTCAAAGAGATTAAAGTGGAAATCCTTGTCGGGAATGAAGCCCTTGCCCCTACTACAAAAGATGAAGCGATCAGCAAGTTAGGTCCTACTGATTCCTCTTCTGGTAATGATGGTTACTGGCATGGAGATGGCTCTGCTATCTTGATTGATTTTAATGAAAAAGGTCAAGCCACTAACAAAATTGCCACCTTGCCTAACTCTAAAAAGGTTACGAATCTCAAGGATATTCAACCTGGAATGACGGCTAAAGAAGTCATTGAAAAACACGGCCGTCCAGAAACTGTTTTCGTCTTTGGCTACGCGACTATCTTTACTTGGAAAGGTGAAGACGGGAAAGATTACTCTGTCGGTTTTGACAAAGAAACAGTCTTCCAAGTCTCTGAACCTGCATAAGAATCTCTTCTCAACAAACACAAATCCTCCAAGACCAGCGTCTTGGAGGATTTCTTTGAATCAAGAGGAAGGCCCCTTTTTCATTCCTTACAATTCTGCAATTTGATTGAGGTTGACTTCTGCTACAGTGTCATTTCCAAACATGGTGATAATCATTTTCACCTTGTTGTTATCGATTTCTGTGATCTTACCAGTGTAGTCTGCAAAAGCCCCATCGATAATGCGTACAGTATCTCCCACCTTCACATCAATATTGAAATCTTGAACTGTTTGTCCCATCGAAATCAAGATGTTACGGATTTCGTCTTCCAAAAGTGGAGTTGGTTTTGAACGGTTCCCGTGCGATCCAACAAATCCAGTTACGTTTGGTGTGTTCCGAACGACAAACCAAGCTTCATCGGTCATGACCATTTCTACCAAGACATAACCAGGGAAGCGATTTTCTTCGATTTCTTTTGTCTTCCCGTTCTTCTCGATTTGCACAGTTTGAGTAGGGATTTCCACACGCAAGATGTTTTCCAACATGTTATATGTTTGTGCGCGTTGAAGAAGGTTTTCCTTCACTTTGTTTTCATATCCTGAGTAGGTCTGTAGGACAAACCAGCCTTTGTCAAAACTATCCATTTTTATTTCCTTTCTTATATACCAAAAGGTGATCGTTTCATCACGATACTAAAAAAAAGCCTTCTGGCTCTTGTTTTTCCTAGCTCCATTATAACATAAAACCAGAGAAAGCAAAGAAGTTTCTCTTGTTTTTCTTCACCAAAGCAAGAAAAAAGCATCCACATGGGACGCAGATTTGTTTCTTTTTTAGAACATATTGATTAGCTTTAAAATACCTTTAGCCACTACTTGGTCAAACAAATAAATCAAAGCTACAAAAAAAGCGGTGTACTCTATCACTGAGATAAAATTTTTCCATCTTTCCTTGCGATTTGGCCAAGTCGTGTTTTTTAAGCAAGACAAAAAAATATCTTTTAAAAAAATTTCACAACATTCTCCTATCTGGTTTCTTTATGAATTGTATATTTACTACAATGTTTACAAAACTTATTAACTTCTAGACGTTTTGGTTTTGGCGTCGCACTCAACTTGATTGAGTAGTTGCGTGACCCACAAACCGTACACGCTAGACTTGCTTTTTTTAATGCCATAACGCCTCCATTCACACTATTATAGCAAGTTTTCCACTATTTGACAAGCTCTTCTACCCTAAGGAAGCGCATTTTATTTGGCTTTTCTCTATGATTTGGTACAATATAGAGGATAAAGGAGAAATTATGAAAAGCGATCATCTGAAAGAAAGTAAAAACATTGAAGACCGTCGCGGGCAAAGTGGCGGGAGCTACTCATCTGGCCGGTCTGGTGGGAACTTAGGGGGTGGTATTTTACAGATCCTCCTCTCGCCTGGAAGCTTTAAGAGCAAATTGATCTTAATCCTCGTTCTCATCTTTTTGAGCGGGGGAGCTGGATTGAGCGGGCTCTTTGACCAGGGTCAGACCACACAGAACTACAACTCAGGACAAGTCACGCGCCAAAGTAATACCCAGGTGAGTGACGGAGATAGCAAATTCGTCAGTCAAGTCCTTGGAACCACTGAGGATTTCTGGGGGCAAACCTTCCAAAAAGACGGGCGGACCTATCACAAGCCTACCCTGGTTTTTTATACCGGCCAAACTCGTACTGGCTGTGGTGTAGGTCAAGCATCTGCAGGTCCCTTCTATTGTCCGACAGACCAAAAGATCTATTTAGACATCAGTTTCTACAAAGAGTTGACCACCAAATATAAGGCTAGCGGAGATTTTGCCATGGCTTATGTCATCGCTCACGAAGTCGGCCACCATATCCAAAACGAATTGGGGACTCTTCAGAGTTACCAGCAAGCCATCCGAGGGAAAAGCGAGACAGAAAAAAATGCCCTCAATGTCCGTTTGGAACTTCAAGCTGACTACTATGCGGGTATGTGGGCTCGCTACATTGAAGAGCAAGGACTCATGGATACAGGCGATATTGAAGAAGCGCTCAACGCTGCACACGCTGTGGGAGACGATACTCTTCAAGAACAAGCCTATGGTTATTCCGTCCCTGATAGCTTCACCCACGGGACGTCTGAACAACGCATGCGCTGGTTCAAACGAGGCTACCAATACGGCGACTTTGAACACGGAGATACCTTCAGCGTCTCCGACGAAGACTTGTAATGAAACTAAAAACAAAAGCCTTTCAGATCATCATCTGAAGGCTTTTTTGTTACCCTATCGACAGCTGTCTGAGCATCGAAAAGTATTTAAAAAATCCTTTCCATTCAACATCTTCTCAGAAACTTTCCGCCGTGAGAAAAGTTTCGAGATAAAGTTGAATAATTTCATAAAATAGAAATTAACTTTTTTATTAAAGGATATCCCAGTTGTTTTATGTAACTATAGTTTCTCTACAACCTAAAAGATGGCAAGAAATCTTACCATCTTTTAAAGGTCTATTTTTTAGAATCCAAACCAACCTTTGAAAGTATCCCAGGCATTTTGTGCTTTTCCAGGAATATCTGCTTCATCGATGGCTTTTTTGGCATCATCTACGATACCCGCAGCACGTTCTTTGACTGTATCAAAGAAGCCCTTGTCCTCTTCTGGACTCTCAGTTTCTGTTTCTTGACCGACAGGGGCAATTCCATTTTCCTGGTAAGAATTTTCCTCATTTTCAAAGCCGGTTCCTTCTGTATAAGGCAGGACGCTATTGGCTACATTTCGGAAGATCACAGAGGCAGTCTCTGCACTGGTCCCTGTCAAATAGTGGGTTTCATCCGTCTTAGGGAATCCTAGCCACTGACTAATAACCACATCTGGCGTGTAGCCGATGACCCACTGGTCTCCGGAAAGATCCGGGTTGAAGTCCGTTTCAGTTGTTCCTGTTTTACCAGCCATGGTATAACCATACGGTGCTGCGTTGACACCCGTTCCGTTGGTAAAGGTTCCCAACATCATATTGGTCATCTTCTTATTGGCTGAGCTACTGAGCACTCGTTTCGATTTTTGACTGTGGCTTTTCACGACCTGACCGCTGGCATTTTCAATCTTCGTAATCAGATGGGCATCGTTCATCACTCCATCGTTGGCAAAGGTTCCATAGGCCTGAGCCATTTGAAGAGGGTTGGTCGTCACGCCTGATCCCAGGGCTACTCCGAGAGATTTGTCCACATTGTCCATGTTGAGACCAAATTTTTTCCCGTAATCAAAGACAGTATTGAGTCCCAACTCATTGGCTGTCGCTACAGCTGGCAGGTTGAGAGATTCTGCCAAGGCTTGGTACATGGGAACGGTCGGACTACCTTGGATGCCACCATAGTTATCAACTGTATAACCGCCGTAGACCTTGGTCGCATTGTCCAATTCTTTGTTGGTTGACCAGCCGTTGGCTACAGCTGGACTATAAACGACCAGGGGTTTAATGGTAGAACCAGGACTTCTAGCAGATTGAGTCGCATAGTTGTAGCTTCGGAAGCCAGCATCTTGGTCACTAGCCACGCGCCCGACGATCGCCCGCACTCCTCCTGTCTTAGGATCCAAGGCCACGCTACCAGATTCTGCCCGTGTACCATCTTCAGCAACAGGGAAGAGATCCACATTGTCATAGATGACCTGCATGCTGGCTTGGTAATTTTGGTCCATCTCTGTATAGATCCGGTAGCCATTCTTGATGATATCTTCTTCTGTTAGACCATATTCATTGACAGCCTCGTTGATAACCGCATCGAAATAGGACGGGTAGCGATAATCTTCTGACTTGCCTTCATAGGCATCCACCAGTTGTCCATGAATGTCGACTGCGGCGGATTGATCTGCTGTAGCTTGGTCGATATAACCAGCTGCGACCATATTTTGTAGGACCGTATTGCGACGATTGGTTGCGTTCTCGACTGAATAAAGGGGGTTATAGATTTCTGGTCCCTTGAGCATACCGGCAAGGACAGCTGACTGATCCAGAGTCAACTCACTAGCGGATACACCGAAATACTTCTTAGAAGCATCTTCAATCCCCCAAACCCCATTGCCAAAATAGGCATTGTTGAGGTACATGGTCAAGATTTCTTTCTTACTATACTTTTTGTTAATCTCGAGGGCTAGGAAAAACTCCTTAGCCTTCCGCTCAACCGTCTGGTCCTGAGAAAGATAGGCATTTTTGGCCAACTGTTGGGTGATCGTCGATCCCCCACCTGAGCGACCGGCAGTCAAAATTGCCAGGAAGAAACGACCATAGTTAATCCCACTATTTTTGTAGAAACTCCGGTCTTCTGTCGCAACAACTGCATTTTGCAAGTTTTCACTAATGGCATCTAACTCAACGTAGGTTCCTTTTTGCCCCGTTAGGCTACCTGCTTGGTTCCCATCTTTATCATAGATGATCGTGGTCGCCTTGAGGGCGTTTTGCAGATCTGCTACATTGGTCGTCTTGGCTATGTAGAAAAGATAACCTCCGACGACGAGACTAAAGGTCAGGCCAATCAGTAGGAAGATCTTGGTCAAGTGATACTTGCGCCAAAAGCGTCTGATCGGATGTTGGGAGTGAGATTTTCTTCGTGACTTGTCCGAGCGACTATAGGTTGGAGCTTGCTCCTCCCCGTCCGTTGATAACTCAACCTCTTCCGCAATCTTTCTTGGTTTTTTTTCTCGTTGGAAATGACGAATCATTTCCTCCATTAATTCTTTTAATTTGTTCATAGTCCCTATTTTATCACCTTCCTAACGTCTAGACAAGAAAGACCTTCGCAAGAAAGGATGCTTTTAGCTTTCTTTAAGGTTCCCGTCAAGTCCACTCTATATAGGGCTTCAGCGTCTTGTTCCTCCCTTCCTCTTCCTCCTTCTCGCCTTTTCTTTCCTCTTGCTTTCTGATACAATAACACTATGCATTATACGATAACGATACCAAGCGCCTTGCCCGCTATGACGGTCAAAGAGGCCCTTGAAGATTATTTTCTCATCCCACGAAAGATTCGTCATTTTTTGCGAACCAAAAAACATGTCCAAGTCAATGGGGAGACTGTTCATTGGCAATCGATGCTTGAGGCTGGAGACCAACTGACCCTCACCTTTGATCCGGAAGATTATGAAGAAAAGGAGATTCTAGCAGGAGATGCTAGCCTGGTCCAAGCCCTCTATGAAGATGAACATCTCATCATCGTGAACAAACCGGAAGGCTTAAAAACGCACGCCAATCAACCAGATGAAATCGCCCTTCTTAATCACGTCTCCACTTATGTCGGGAAGACCTGTTATGTAGTCCATCGCTTAGACAAGGAGACTAGCGGGGCTCTTGTCTTTGCCAAGAATCCCTTTGTTTTACCCGTCCTGAATCGGCTATTGGAAGACAAGAAAATCCAACGAGACTATTGGGCCTTAATCCTAGGCAGCTTACCCAAAAAGAAGCTGGTTTATAAGGACAAATTGGGACGAGATCGCCACGATCGACGCAAACGCATTGTTGATCCTCGAAAGGGCCTCTATGCAGAAACCCATGTGACCAGCTTAAAGACTTTCAAACGCACCAGCTTGGTCAACTGCCAACTTCAGACAGGCCGTACCCACCAAATCCGCGTCCACCTCTCTCACCATGGCCATCCGATTGTGGGAGACCCACTCTATAATCCCGAAAGAGCTCCTCGCCTCATGCTCCATGCCCATCGCTTGCGACTCACCCACCCCTTTACCTTAGAGAAAATTCAAGTTGAGGCAACTTCTTCAAGTTTTGAAAAAGGATTAAAAGAGCAGATTTCTCCATAGGGACAAGCGACTGATGTTTCTAATCTAGTGGACTAGAAGAGGCTTTCAGATTGAAGACAAAGTCATTTTAGAAACTTTCCTTAGGTTCAAAACTCCCGAGTGCTAGAAACACTATTGTTTCTAGCACTTTTCTCACAGCGGAAAGTTTTGAATCTTCTTAGATGCCTATAAATAAAAGTTATTTTGGAAAGTATCTAGCTGTTTTAATGTAAAATAATAGCTTGTCTACATCTAAAAACACAGAATCAAATTGATTCTGTGTTTTCTGTTATTTCTACATAAGTCCTAGTCCGGCGACTGGGCTGGCTTCTGCTTTTTCTGACTCTGGAGATGCAGTCTGAGCAGTATCTGAAGCTTCTTCCTTATTTAGGTTAGGATCGCTTGTGGCAGGACTTTGAGGGGCTAGAGTTGCTTTGTCTGATTCCACTGTCACTGCTGTCGATGGCGCCGCTAGCAAATCATCTCGAAGGGCCTGGATCGCCTGTAACAAGGCTTTCTTGTCGCTCTTTGGATCAGCTAGTTGATCAAAGAGAGCTTCTAAGCGTTCAAACTGAGCATCACTGGCTCCTTTTTCGACCAATTGTTGGTGGAGAGCGATCAATTGGTTATAAATCTCTTGATAGAGGGCTACGTCTCCCAGTTGAGGTTCTTCTGTTTTCTTTTGCTTTTGTTGTTCAATCGTTTCACCAACTTCACGCAAAAGAGTTTTCCCAGTTGTCAAAGCCTTGTCAGCATCTGGCTCTTGGCGCACCTGTTCCAAACGTTCTTCAAAAGCAGGACGTTTGCTTTCTTCTACTTGTGGCAAAAGAGTGGAGATTTGTTCTACAAGTACTGTCAAGAGACTAGAGCGTTGACGAGACTCTGTCTTTTCATCCAGGTCACCGTAGACCCCCTTGAGGAAGTCGTAAACAGCTAAGTTATAGGACGGAGCATCTGTTCCCTTTTGATCCAGAACTGTTTTTTCAATTGGATAGGTTGGAGAATTATCCTGGGACACTAGTTGGTCAATAGCTTGCTTGGCTTGGTAGAGTTCCATGAAATGGGCTTTTGAATCCCAAGCTTCTTCAAAGGCCTGAGCCCGGTAAAGCTTCAAAGCAAGGTCCGCTGCTGTCGCCCGCAATTCTGGTGTCAAGCGTGCATCACTTAAACTTTGGTAGAAATACTTAAGGTAGTCCACCGAAGTCACACCGGTCCGATCTTGCATCTCTTGAATGGCCTGCAACAATTTCCTTCTTTCTCCAATCGTTGGCTATCCTTGGCCGTATAGGCTTCCTGCAACTGAGAAACGAGGCTTTCTTTCTTGAGTTGGAAGGCTTCGGTATCTAGCAAGCGAACCTGCTCCAACAATTCCTGGTAGCGACGATCCAAGGCCGTTTCTTCTTTCGGTTTGACTTCCTGGGTCGCATGGATATATTCCTTGTCAACTTGGTCAAGACTAGCCAAGTAGCCTGCTGTCGAATTGCTTGGGAAGTTTTTAACAGTTTCTAAGAATTGACCCAAGTTCAACTCAATCCGTCTTTGTTGCAGAGGGTCTGAAGCGTACAAAGTCCGACTTTCTGCTAGGAGTTGGTTGACCTTGTCCTCCACAGCTTTCTGATCCAAGTCACCTTTCTGGTAAGCTGCTTGGATGGTCGGCAGACGGTGAGCCAAGTAGTCCGCCAAGCCTGCTGAGCGCACCTTGATATAGTGGTTATGGTCCCCATGCGGAATGACAAACTGACCATTCTCGATTTGCATCGTATAAGGGGAAATACCAGAGCGAAGTGCTGTTGCATAGAGCTCATTGATAAAGTCTAGCTCAGGATTTCCTGTTTCAAGTGGAATCCGGACATGCTCCTTCCGAACTGCATAAGGGTGGATATGGGTTGGATCGTATTCTTGGTCTGGATTGTTAAAGACAAAGAAACCATTGGAAATCTTGATAGCTTCCCGAGGGGACGCCGTAAGTTTGGCTAATATATTGGATTTTTTCTTCATCCGAAGCATCGCGCGAATAGGTCGCCACATCATCTGTCAGTGGTTGCCCCTTGTCCTCTTCCTTCTTACCAGCTAATACTGCCTCTGCAGCTGCGATTTCTTGAGGTGAGAGATCCTTCTTGTAGAAGTAATGGGCATGGTCCCCGTGAGCGACCATATAGCCCTCGTCATCCTTGCTGATGACCTGATCTGCATGGAAACCATGATCATGTTCGCCTTCATGATGATGATCATGATCGGCTTCATGTTCCTCATTATCATGCTTGTGATGAGCATCCTCCTTCTCGTGGTCCTGGTCATGATCAACTGGTTTTGTGTCTGGGCTTGAAGGTTGAGTTGGCTTTTCTTCTGTCGCTACAGTCCCAGTTTGAGACCGGAGGACTTGATACTGGCGTGCCAATTCCCGCTCTAAAGGCGAAAGCACACTATAAGGGATAAAATGGAAGTGATCCCCATGCGGATACACCACTCCTTGCTCTGTCCATTTGGTAATTTTGCTTGGATCAAAGACAGAACCATCCGACTCAACATGGCGCTCTGAAAGCGGGGTATGCTGCAACTCTTTCTGTAGGCTTTCCAGACTTCTCCCTTCTGTCGTTACTGTTGGATGGGGATGAGGGGTTGAAAGAGCTGGAGTGACAGGTGCTGGAATTGGCTGATTCGGATTAACCGGTGCAGTCAACTGGAGAGAAGGGGGCAATACAGGTTTCACTTCATGTTTTCCTCCTCTACCATTTAAGATAGATAAGGCAGCCGCTAATTCTCCAGCTGATAAGGCGCTCTTCGGAATGAAGTGGTAGTGTCCACCATGCGGAACAATAAAACCATCTCCTGTATCAGAAATCACATCCCCAGGATGGAAGACATAGCCGTCATCTGTCCGGTAGCCACCTTGACTTGGCTTAGCACCTGCTGTTAGACTTGCTACTGTTTTCCCTTCTCGAAGAGCCTGACTCGGCTGGCTGAAGTCACGAGTTTGCCCAGCTTTTTGGGCATTCTCTTTCGAACCTGAAACCAGCTCTCCTTTTTTCTGTTGGGCAATTTCCTCCACCGAACGGACATTCAGCGTATGTTGCGGATCGGTTAGATAAAGGTAGTAAGTCCCATCCTTCTTGATAATATAACCATCTCGTACCTGTGTGACAATATCTGATTGTTTCAGTTGGTAAGTGGGGTCCCGTAAAATCAACTCCTCACTAAAAATCGCATCGTAAGGAACCTTTCCATTGTAGTAATGGAAATGATCTCCGTGGGACGTCACAAAGCCCTCGTCAGTAATCTTGACAACAATCTGCTCAGCTTGGGTCTTTTCTTTAGAATTGACGGTTTCAATGCTTTCTTCCTGCCTGTTTGAGCTGCTAGCTGATTTTTTCTTATCTCCTTGTAAATACTGCACCTGATTCTGATTCTTTTTATCTTCCTTGACAGGTGCTTGTTGGCTTAAAGCATAGGCACATAAGCCCAAACCTAAGGTCGCTACTAATCCAATTGTTCCTTTTTTCTTCATTCTTTCTACTTACTCCTGTAATTCTTTTGCTAAACTAGCCATATTTTCTTCTAGGTTCTCTAAGAAATCTTTGTTATTTTCTGGATCTGCTTCGAGAGGATCCAAAACCTTCACTTTTGCCCCTGTCGCCTTGGCAATGCTATCGGCCACCTTAGACGAGGTATGCTTCTCAACAAAGATGGTTTGAACTTGATAGTCCTTGACAAACTGCTGAATCTCAGCCAATTGACGGGCTGTTGGTTCCTGCTCAGGCGAGATCCCTGCGATTCCTAATTGTTTCAAGCCAAAGCGCTTGGCTAGATAAGAGAAGGCTGTATGCTGGGTTACAAAGGTTTTTTGCGTCGCTTTTTCAAAGAGAGGTTGGTATTTGGCCACCAAAGCCTCACAGCGTTTTTCAAGCTTTTGAGCATTGGCCTCATAATAACTTCTATTTTCTGGATCGATGTCTCCCAACTCTTTGGCGATGATCTTCCCTTCTTCGGCAATTTTCAGTGGATCCATCCAGGTATGAGGGTCATACAAGTGTTTTGCATCCTTCCCTTCCGTATCCTCAATATCTTCTAAGCCAGCGACCTTATCCAATTCCATTCCCTTGCTGGCTTCGATGACTCGCAGTCTCGAGTCTTGCAAGCTAGGGTCAAGACGTCCAGCCCAAGATTCGAGTGTTTGAGAATGGTAGACGAAGACATCCGCATCATAGATCTGGGCTGTCTCCTTGGCCGAAGGTTCGTAATCATGAATCCCAGCGCCCGACTGAACCATCCAGACCTCGTTGCGATCGCCTGAAATTTCCTTCACCAGCGAATAGACAGGATAGAAACTCGTCACAATTTTGAGCCCCTTTTTAGTAGAGCCAGCTCCCGAACTTTTCTGGCTCCCACAAGCCACTAACAATAAGAGGCAGACGAATCCAATTCCTAAGGCTCTTAGCTTCCTCCCAAACATATATAAATCCTTTCTTTTTCTTAATCGGTTCATTAAACGGTTAATTAACTAGTTAATGATAACGCTAATTTTTTAGTTTGTCAAGAATTTTTTTGTATTTTTATCACACAAAAAAAGAGGCCCTTAGGGCCTCTTCTATACTCTCGATTAGTTTGACAAGATTAATCAAGCCTTGCACTTATTTTTTCTTCTTTTTAAGGAGATAAGCTGCACCGCTTGCTACTACAAAGGCTAATACCAAGCTAATCAAAGAGATGGTGGTACCAGTGCTTGGCAAGATACCAACCTTCTTACCTGGTTTCTTAGGTTCTAGTGTAACTGGTTTTGTTCGTTCATGTTTATTGGTCAGAACAACATTACCTTGACCATCATCGGTTTTCGTCACTTGGTAACCTGTTGGAACACTGACTTCTTCCACCGTATAGGTGACAGCTTTGCCCTTGACATTTTTGTCCAAATCCGCAAACGATACCAAAAACCAGCCTCTTCATGGAGCTGGTTGTCTTTCTATTATTGAAAGGTCCTTAGGCAAAAATGCTGAAATCCTTGTTAGTTATCTATAACGTGGTGTCGCAAATCCTCGGATATTGCCGTTTCCGATACGGTAAACATTGCGTTTCACGGTTCCAACATCACCGGAATTTCCTTCGATTGTATGAATCAGTCCATTTTCAACGTATTCAACAATTCCAATATGATCCGCAAATCCATCATTTTGTTGATAGTTTTGGTCCCAGTTAAAGGTAATGATATCACCTGACTTTGGTGTAGAAGCCCCGTTTTCATTCCAAATACCAAGATTTTTAAAGATTTGGATATGGCGTTCCACTCCACACTCACGACCAATCAAATGACTAAGCCCTTCTCGTTGGAAGACAGTTGTGACAAACACATCGCACCAATCATCCGTATTCTTCACTGGATAGCCTACTGGCAACGGATGGACACTATTGTAATCTCTGACCAATTTAAGGTGCTCTGGAGATCCAGTCTCAACGCCAATCAAGCTTGACGCTGCCTTTAGAACTCGACCTAACTGGCCACTGGTATCACTTGTAGAAAGATGCTTTAGAGTAGTCTGATTTCTATTTGTAAGGCTACGGTTTTCTACCTGCACCGTCGTCCCACCAACACCAACTTGACTACCGTCACCCTGAATATAGTACAAATGGACATGATAAGTACCTGTCGAAAACTTATGGTCAGAAGCCTTCACGCTGACCTTGTAAGTCCCATTTGATTGACGAATCGCTACATACCAACGAATGTCATCTTGACCGTCTTTTTCAGACCAAATTGGTACTTGAACAGTATGAACACCTTTTGAACTATAGACATCACTAATAATGACAGCAAAAGCACCAGAGTCTTTAGTGTTATTAACTACTGCGTAAAGCTAACTAGCTCATTGGCTCACATCTACAGCAGTATCTGCTGCTGACGTCTGTTATTCTGATCAGAGGTGTGAACATGTGGACGATGATATTGATGAGAAGTATTCTTGTGATCACTTGCACTTGATCGTTGCTCGACGGAACCATCAGTTGACGACGCCTTATACCAAATTAAATCATCCTGATCACCTTCCATGATGGAATCAAGACTTCCTTCAAACCTATCGGTGAGACTACATTACAAACTACTAAAATTTCATGCTTGGTTATTGTTCTGCTCTCAATCAGAAATTGTGTGCCGAAAGCAGATTGACGAACTGTAATGGTCTCTGTAACATAACGACGTCATTATTCTGATCAAGATAATGAACATGAACGATATTGATATGGGTTCTTGTGGTCGCCTGCTGATCATCGATAGGAACCATCGATTGACGAACAGCCTTATGCCAAATTAAATCATCCTGACCTCCTGCTGCACTCCGCATGATGGAATCAAGACTTCTTTAAGCCTAAATTGAGGAACTGCATTACAAAACTTCTACGTCAAAGGTGCCACACCTTGAGTTGTTCTCCAATCAGAAAGTGTCGCGGTAGATTGACGAACCTACAAATGATCTCCTAACAACGGCGTCTATTGTTCACGATCAAGGTAATGAACATGGACTTGATGACCAACTGAGTTCTTGTGGTCACTTGCCTTGATCGTTGCTCGATGGAACCATCAGTTAATGAACATTGCTTATGCAAGATTAAATCATCCTGACCTCTGCCACTCACGTTAAAACTTTTCTTTTAAAGCCCGGTCGGTGAGACTACATTGAACTCTGCGATAATTTTCGCTTGGGTTGTTGTTCTCAATCAGTGTCCCTTGCGGCTTAGATTGACGAACTTCTACAATGGTCTCTGTAACATAACGACGTCTATTATTTTGATCAAGGTAATGAACATGGACTTGATATTGACCAAAAGTATTCTTATGATCACTTGCCTTGATTGTTGCTCGATAGGAACCATCAGATTGACGAACAGCCTTATGCCAAATTAAATCATCCTGGCCTCCTGCTACACTCCATGATGGAATCAAGACTTCCTTCAAACCTGTCGGTGAGACTACATTACGAACTACTGCGTCAAAGGTGCCTGTACTTGAGTTATTGTTCTCAATCGAAAGTGTCCCCATTGGTTTTAAATCTTCTGATCGTTTTCCAATAAAAACATTTGTCGTTGTTCCACTCACACCCGTCATTTGACCATCTTTTTGAACATAGTAAAGGTGAATGTTATAAAGACCGGTTGAGTTTCTATGGTCCGCTGCTTTTACATTGACAGTATAGGTTCCATTTCCTTGACGATTTGCCGTATACCAAACAAGGTCATCTTGACCACCTGTTTCTGACCAAATTGGAACAGAAACACCTTGAACACCATTAGGCGCTTTGACATTTGAAATCACAACGTCAAAACGGCCAACCATATGATCATGATTGACAATACTGATATCACCACTTAATTTCCCTTCCGTCGGGTCAGCTACAGGTTTTGCATTAGCTGTAAAGCGGCCTGTATAGTCCACACTGTGGTCTAAGAGATGCTTTCCTGGTAGCAATTCCGCTTGAGAAGTGAATTGCCACGCACCTCCTTTCCCATTGTAACGCAAGCTTTTCGCATCATTTACAGATAGTTTTGGCGAAGGATATTGGGCAACCCAGAAATTCTCAAGACCAAATTGAGCAGTATTAACAGGACCTTTCTTACGAAGGTTATTTTCATCCAACCAACTAGCACTAGTATAGAACATCAGGTTACTGTATCCATTTTTTCGCATTTCATCTACCCATGCTTGAGTATTCTGATTGATGTTTGGTAGCATCTCAGCATCTTCAAAGTCATTAACCATTAGGGTGTTCTTTGGAAGATTCAATCGTTGCGCTGCTGCAATATAGAACCGTGCTTCTGCACGCGCTGCTTCCTCAGAGGTATAACGTGAGAAGTGGTAGGTCGATACTTGCAGACCCACAGCTTGCGCATTACGAATTTGATTTTCAGCATTCGGATTCTTATACCAGGTGTCTTCTGTCAATTTAACAACGACACCGCCCACACCTTTATTAGCCAGAGTACGGTAGTCTTCAATGCTAATATCTCCATTATGGCTACTCACATCAACAAATGATTTTGGCTGAATAGCCACATCCGTCGAGCGACTATTTGGAGCGTTTGAACCCGTATTGAAGAAGGTGGTGCTTCCCATTACCGGTCTCGCAGTTGACTCAAAATATGAGATCGATTGTTCTTCTGAGATAGGCTTTGTATCTATCTTTGACTCGTCTACCTTCGTAACTTCTGAACTATTGACTGGAAGCTCTGTTACTGGGGCTGGCACCTCATATTGATGATCTCCTACCTCTTGTTTATCCTCAATAGCTGATGCTGGACTAGCTGGTGTTGTCACTGCTTCACTTTCAGTGAGAGCCGATTCTTTCACTCCTACTTCATCGGCATGTGCAACTCGAACTGAAGCAGCTAGCAATACAGCTGCACTGGCAAAATAAATGAAATCCTTTTTTCTCATTTCCATTCCTTGAGTAATTTTTTTATACTCTTCCTATTCTACCATACCAAATCCTCCAGGAGAAGTTTTATGAGGTAAATTTTTAAAATTAGTAATAAGTAAGTAGAAAAGAAAATAGAAGCCATTGAAAGGCTTCTATTTTGATATTTTATTCAATGCACCTATTAAATATTGTCCCCCTCTAATACCTTTTCCAACACGATTGGCATTATCCACCATCTTTTGGTAATCAGCATCTGAAAGATTGTCTATTGTTTCCTTCAAATCATGGAGAGACTCTACTGCAATGCCACATCCCTTCTCAAGCACAAAGCCAGTCAAGGCTGACTCTTTCCAAACAACTAGAGGAAAGCCCGAAGCCAAATAAAGAGAAGCCTTGTGGGAGTTGTTAAAACGTAGGTAATTTCCGTAAGAACCTTGGCAAGTTTCTGAACTATCACCATCCCACACCAAACCAAAACTACCTTGAAGAGCATTGATGAGGTCATCTGGCATAAAGGAACCAAAGTAGGTGGTGTTTTTCAATGCACGACTTTCATCGTACCCCACTCCATAGAGATTATAGGCTGGCTGTTCTGGCAAATTATAAAGATAGCCTGATTTTGTTGGAATTAGATTTCCGGCGACGATAATCGCTTCTTCTTTTTGGGGAGTATTTTCTTCCTCAAAGTTAGGAATCAGATAGTCAAAAATCTCCAAGCTAACCATTTTATCTGATTGTATGCCTTGAATTGTCAAGGCATTCTTCATGATATCATTATGAACGATAATCCCATCTACTGACGTTAGAGCTTTCTTCTCTTGGAAGTAATTTCTCACTTTATGACGAAATTTCACTTCTGAACCTGCTGCATGACGCAAGGTTTCAACATCATGGATCAAAAGATAGAATTTAACTCCTCTTTTTTGCGCCTGCTTGATGAGTTGTGAAATGAAAAATGTATGGTGGATAATCGGGAACTGAATCAGCAATTCATCTCCAGCACCCAACTGATCAAAGACAGACTTGGTTGCCTGATATTTGTGTTGCTGAGCTTTAAAGAAATTCATCTTATACCAATTCTCAACCTTGAGTTCCAATCCCTTATAACCCTCTGAGATTAGAATAGCTTCCACGTCATTCCGTGCCTTATTTCCTGCATTCTTTTCGTGTGCATTATGTAGAAATGAATCCTTCAGATAATATTTCACCTTTTCTCCCCTTTATCTGTGATGTTCTCAGATACTCCCTAGTTCTTCTTCTACCACATCCAATACACGTTCAACAGTCACATGCATATCATAATATTTATAATCTGCTAAACGCCCACAAAAGATAACTTTATCATTCTTTGCTGCTTCTTCTTGGTATTTAGCAAACATGGCATTGTTTCTCTCATCATTGATTGGATAGTAAGGTTCATCTCCTCTTTTTCCAATCTGCTGGATATTCACGAGTGATAACAGTCTTGGCCTGAGTCCCAAACTCAAAAATGTTTATGCTCAATGATACGCGTATAAGGTATATCACGTTCTGTATAGTTGACTACTGCATTGCCTTGATGATTTTCCTCATCTAAAATTTCGTGTTCGAAAACGAAGACTGCGATACTCTAGTTCACCAAACTGATAGTCAAATAACTGATCGATCATTCCTGTGAAGACAATCTTAGTTGCTGAAGCCTCCAAGTTCTCACGATCAGCAAAGAAATCTGTATTAAGCTCCACTTCGATTCCTTCCAACAACTTTTTCGATGATGACATTGTAACCACCAATAGGAATTCCTTGGTAGCGATCGTTGAAATAATTGTTATCATAGGTCAATCGAACTGGCAAACGCTTGATGATAAAAGGTGGCAGCTCAGTAGCAGAACGTCCCCATTGTTTCTCAGTATAACCCTTGATGAGCTTTTCATAGACGTCCGTACCAATCAACTTAATGGCTTGTTCCTCTAAGTTTTTTGGCTCAACATCTTGCATGTGAGTCGTCTGCTCAGCAATCTTGTCCTTGACTTCTTGGGGTGTCTTTGTTCCCCACAAGGCGTAGAAAGTGTTCATATTGAAAGGCAGATTGTAAAGGTGCCCTTGATAGTTGGCAATAGGGGAATTGATGTAATTGTTAAACTCTGCAAACTGATTGACATAGTCCCAGACCTTTTTATTGGATGTATGGAAGATATGAGCTCCATACTTGTGGACATTGATGCCCTCAACATTTTCACAGTAGATATTTCCACCAATGTGATCACGCTTGTCAATCACTTTTACTTTTTTACCGCGTTTTGTAGCTTCGTGGGCAAAGATTGCACCTGACAAGCCAGCACCAACGATAAGATAATCGTACATTTTTTCTCCTTTTTATAATTTGACAATTCGATTGAAGTAAGGAATCTTTATTAACATTCCAACAATTATAAAACTAACACTTAAAGTAAATAAAGCGAAAAGTATATATTCTCCTACGAAACTAAAACCAAATATTCTTTCCCACACTTTCATAACATAGGTGTGTATTATAAAAACACCCATCGTTTGATTAGAGAGAGAAACAATCCATTTGCTCCCATTTTCATGCAAAGACAGTGAAAATATAGTCAGGAAAATTCCTAAACTTGTAAGTTTCACGAATAGAATATCATAAAAATATTCAGCAAAAAGATTATGGTAAGTATTCTTTGCTAAGAAAAACAATATAATTGGCGATATCAATGCTAAGAGTATGCTAACTATTCTCATCCAATTTTTAAATCTATATTTGAGGTGGTCTACATTGAATTGTGCTATATAACCACCTAAAATATAGTAGAAAAACCAAGTCCATAATCTAAAAGTTTGCATAACATGAGTTTGTATAGGCATCTGAAGGAAAATATTTGCTAATTCAACTATAAACCCAATTGCCACCAATAAAGATAAAATGTATACATATTTTCTTTTTGAATTTATAACTGTTTTCAAAACAGGCAAACATAAATAAATCAGTATCAAGGCACCGAAAAACCAAAACTGAAAGAAATACCCTTTTTGTAACAGAGAGCCTACAATTTTTTTAATAGGATTAACCGCAAAGTCTCTTTTAAAAAGCCAAACGATCATGTTCCATGATGAAACTGTTATTAGAATCCATTTGACTTTTTGAAGTATGTAAGGATAAGTTATTTCCCTTTTGCCTAACAATAAATAACCATTGACCATAAAAAACAAGGGAATGGAGTAGGTACCTAAATAATATAAATATGCCAAAAAATTCCATGATCCTGTCTCTTTAAATCCGCCCATTGTTGTATGGAGTAAAACGACCCCAATACATGCAAGCACTTTTAATAAATCTAGGCTGTTATTCCTATTTTTTTGCATTCTAGTTTTTCCTAATAGTTTGTTTTAATTCTTTTACATCTACCACTTTCAGAGATAGAATTGCAAAAAGATAAATGATTCCACCAAGCCCCGCAAATACTAAAACATTTATAGTTGGCGAAAATTGTATAAGTGTTTTTGAACCAAGCAGAATGCCATACATGATAGCTGATGCTAGGACTATTTTTGTCAAAGATCCGATAATTGGAACTTCTTTTAAGTATACTCGGGTAAAGTACAATTGAATACACCAAACCAGTGCTTCTGTCAGAACAGATACAATGGCTGCTCCGATATACCCAAGTTTAGGAAGAAATAGTAAGTTCAAACCTACACTGATAATTGCGGGAGCTGTTGTTGAAATCATGAATTCTTTATTTTTATTATGGGGAATTAAAATCTGAATTCCCATTATATTGGTCCAACCGATGAAGAACATACGGAAGATCATAATGGCAATTGCATAACGTGCATCCTGAAAATCCTGCCCAAGGAAAAAGCTAACAAAATCATCATTGACGATTAAAATTCCTGCCATCATTGGGAAAATCACTAGATTATAAATGAGGAAGGACATCTCATGCATTTTGTTAACCGCTTTGTGATCACCTGTCGCTAACAAATGCGCAACTCGTGGCAACATAACGCTTCCCAAGGAAGTTACCAAGGTTAGAAGGATATTTACTAATTTTAGGGCTTGGTCATAAATCCCTACATCTTTTGTAGAAGCTAAGGCTCCAAGCATGGTACGATCCAGCGTAATGTACAAAGAAATAGCTACTTGAGGAAGAAATAATAATATGATCGGCTTTAAATGATGCCTAGCATATTCTATGCTAAAATGAGAACTTCCGATAAACTCCCGAGCAGGTAACCACATACTTAGTTGCCCCAAAAGTTCAAATATGGTTAGCAAAAAAACATAGAGATATAGGTCATTTGCAGATTTAACAAAGAGGAAGATTGAAATGACTCCAACGAGTTTAACTGTGATATTTCGAACAGTAATCTTTCGAAAATTTTCTAGCCCTTGAAAGAGCCAGGAAATGTCTAAACCTTTTGAAACTAAACTCAAGCCTAGAATGTAAGCTACCGGATTTTGCATAAAGGGAAGGGTCAGACAAAGAAGAACATATAGGGACAGAGAAAGAGCTGTTGCTCCTAATTGCAGAGAGTAGATACCCCAAAAGTTTTTATTAATCTCATTACGATGTCCTGAAATGACCTTAGTACCATAGTTAGCAACTCCTAGCGTCGCTAAGAGGATAAAATAAGTAACGATGGAATTAAAATATCCATACGTCCCTAAATCATCCGAAGAAAAAACCCGTGTTACATAGGGAGTCGTAATGATTGGGAGTATAATGACCAACAATTGATAAGAAAGATTGTAGGCGTAGTTTTTAAGCACTTTCATAAATATAGAAAATTTTGCCTTCCTGTTAAATTATCGTTTAATCTTCTTTATTCAATTTCATTATCTGAATTCATGATAAACAAACGACTGATAAATAAGATTAATGGAGAATATCGAAGAACTAACATTTGAGGGTCAAACATGCCATGGATAATCATGATTCCTAAACAGGCAAGTACGATATCTTTTCGAATGGTTACGAAATACTTCATAACTTTAGTAAGAGTCAACAACATGAAGGCACTGACGATTAAGCCATCAATAACCAACAACTGCACAAACGAGCTATCTATGAAATTATAATTACTAGTAAAATTCCCGAAAATGTCTAAAGTTGTAAATCTAATATGTTGTCCTAACCAAGATACTCCAAAATTGCGGAAACCCTCTACACTTAACCGCAGCCGATTATGTGTAAATTGATTAACAAAATGGAATAAATTCCCAGATGAATAAAAACAGAAATATAAGGTAATGATTAAAGCCAAAATAAAACCATATTTTGCGATTGTTTTCATCCAGGAGTGTTCAATAATAAAGTCTTTTTTTATGATTTTCAGACTAAATAACGCATATGTAAGTATTAAAATACTTAAATAAAATGGACTGGTTGTTGAAGTTTGTTGGTACATATAAATTGTAGCCAACAGTAGGGCTAGTAATTCCATGTAAGAAATTTTTTTACCTCGAAACATTAGATAACTACACAATGCAAAAAACAATCTTTGTGAAGCAAACGAAACATAATTAAAGCCTAGACTAAAACGATATCCGCTATCTGCACGCATGATCATATTCGAAATCACGCCCTTGTTGCTAGCAAAAATCGTCAAAACAAGGACTAGAAATGTGGCAAAAGAGAAAGTTCCTAATAACTTTCTGAAATCTATATCTCTAGCAGAAAAAACAAGTAAAAGAACATTTAAATCAAGTAACCCCTCTCGATTTTTTGCAACTATAAACATAGAAATAATGAATAATACTGCTATTAACAGTTGTTCCCAATGAAATCTAAAGTGATACAAGCTTCTTGGAAGATTTACCAACTCTTTTATCAAAATCATAGCAATTGTGAAATAGAGGAGGAACTTATACAATGATAAAAAGCCCTCCAATCTAATAAAATAAGTAGTTGTGACTAATGACGCGACAACAACCCATATAAATAAGGTGATTAAATAAATTTTTTTCTGATATAGTACGATTGTTCATCACAATAGTCATCCAACCCTTTCAATCATTTAATTAAAAAAATATTTAAAACTTTACAACTCTCTATTATCAAATATCAAAGAATTGAACATACCCATTTGATTAAAAATCTGTATTTCTTTAGAAAAAAATCACCGTACGATACATTCTATAATTAAGTAAGCATCTAACGAAAAGATTGATAAAAGGAGTATTTTTTTGTCAAAATAACCATCTCTTTGTTCACACACAATTCTTCAAAATATTGCCGTTTCAAAAGAAGAAATGTTTTTTGAGCCGAAATATTTTGAATATTACTCATTAGAATACGAGATTTATTTGATCAACAAATTGTTCATCGTGAATGTCCCATATTGATATCAGCTGGTCAACTTTCTCTAATTTTTCCAGTTGATATTTCATCTGAACTTCTTTCATTCAGTTGTTTATTTCTTCCACTTTTTAAAGTAAAAATAGAGGCGTGGATACCTACTAATCAAAATATAGAGAATCTTACGTTTCTTACTAACTCTAGCATTCTTCAAGACAAGAGGCAAATAGGGGCTCGTCTTCTCCTGAAGACGCTTGAACTCTGCTGGATTTCCATCCTGAATCATCGTAAAAATCAGAAGACTTCCTGTAAAGAAGCGTGAAATGATGGCTTCTTGGAGTTCTGAACTCTCAGGATAGGTTGCATTCACAACCTCTTTTAAATGATCAATTGCTACGTAAAACTCGTATTGTTTGGTGTGAAAGCCGAGGCAGTAATGCTACCAGGTCTATGGTAATAATGGTAAATCGGAAAATGGTACAAAGCCACGAATTGGGCTTGGTTGAGATGCTCACTGATAACATAGAGGTCTTCGTAGATGCGCCCCTTGGGGAAGGGAGCTTTCTCAAGAAGTTCTTTCCGATAGAGTTTACCACAAGCAGAGACTGTTACAAGGTCTCCGTAGAGCATCTCAGTCAGAGCCTTTGCCTTGTCATAGACCTTAACTTGGTCTAAATCAAGCTGATCCAAGTGAAAATTTTGAAAAAGATGATAGTGAGCTGTTGGCTCTACTTTGCCACTAACCATATCTGCTTGAGTACGGCCTTGTAGCTCTGCTAGCAATTCCAAGGCGCAAGGCTCCAAATAGTCGTCTGGATCTAGGAAGGTAATCCAGTCACCCTTGGCTTTCAAGACCCCATAGTTGCGAGCATCAGACAAGCCACCGTTGACCTTATGGTAGCTAGTCACCCAATCATATTGCTGGGCATACTGGTCACACAAGTGTCCTGAGCCATCACTCGAGCCGTCATCAATCAAGAGGACTTCCATATCCTTGTAAGTCTGATTTCTAAACTCTCTATGGCATAATGAAGGTAGTCCTCCACATTGTAAACAGGTACAATTACCGAAATCATCTTTTCTTTTCTTTCTCTTATTTAGTTTTACGGTTTAAATCTCAAATGAACTTTTATCTGGAAGCAGTTGGTCCATGGCCTTGACGAAGTCTGTCATCACTTGTTCCTCATCTTGAACGTTAAATCCATCATTGATACACATAATTTGGTATTTGCCAGAATTCAGTTGCTTCCAAAAATCTGGTCCGGCATTATCTAAAGAAAAGAGTCCCCCTAACTTAGGATTTCCGATAGCGTACTGACCACTAGCAATCTGCCAATACTTAAAGAGCCAAACATTGGTATCAGAGGGATTTCTAAAGCGACTCGCTGATGTTCTCTCCAAGACGGCTTTTTCCTTTTCCCATACCAAGTCCATCGTTGATTTTAATAGGGGGTAGGGCAGGTGACTCTCCCAGAAACCACAGATAAACTGACTATTTCTGTATAGTAGCGACTTAACAATACTTTTTAATCCCTGCTTCGGATCAAAGAATTGGCCATTTTTCAAAATTTCATTTCTACTGAAATAGCTGGTGACAATCTCCATGTCATTTATCTGAAAATTTCCTGTTCCATATCTTTCAGGAATAATCGGTGAAAGAGCCGTATTATATTTGGGCAAACCATCCTCTGAGAAAAAATCTGTCGGCTCAACTGGAGCCGTCAAATACATATCGTCATTAAAAAAGACAAAGTTCTCAGAAAGGCCAGGAATTCGATGGATGTTGCTTTCAATCGGATTGGCAGAAAAAACTGGTAGATAGTCATTACAGATAATCTCTGTATGATCTATCAGAACCAATTTATCATTATCAATATCTAACCAACTTGGTTTTTGCTGGTCGGTCACGAGGTAGACCTTATTGACCCAAGGAGCAAACTTTTCGACTCCTCTAAACCAGTATTTAAAGGTTCCCCACTCTCGGTATGCTTTGACCGAGTTCATACTCTGTTTAGAAGTATTGACCGAGCCATCATACCTTGATTTTTTTTCTTGCCATACAGGGTCATTCCCATCAACCCAAGTAACAACAAAATCTATTTTATTCATAACTAATCTTTTCTATCTGTTTTATACAACTCCGAGAAATTCTTAATGTAACTCTCCAAAGAAAACAATTCTCTTTGTCTTTCTACTGATGCTTGGCCAAATTGGTTTCTTTTCTCTGGATCCTCCACCAATTCTTGAATGACTTTTGATAGTTCTGCAGGCTGATTTGGAGTGGTCAGTAAGCCACTTGTCCCTTCAGCAACCATTTCACAGACACCACCATGACGGTAGCCAACTACTGGTTTGCCACATGCCATCGCCTCTAGTACCACTGTCGGTAGGGGATCGGGATTGGTGCTTGGCAAGACAAAGATATCAAACATATTATAAAGCTCAGTCGTATGCTCATAATAGTCAATTCGTTTGATTTGTGAGGCTACACTTGATTTGGCAATCGTAGACTCGAGTTCTTCAACTCGCCACTCTTCACCTGCAAAAGCACTTCCGGCCAGAAAAGCAATGGCATTAGGATTCTGTTCCAAAATCGGTGTCACTGCTTCTAGAAAATCTCCTTGTCCCTTCCAAGCGTTGACGCGACCAACCATACCAATGACAAGAGCCTCTTCTGCGATACCAAACTGTTCCCGAACAGCGCTTGCTTGCATCGGTTGATAGACCGCATTGTCCACTCCGTTATAGATAACCTGGACCTGACCTTCTTTGATGAAGGGAGACTGATTGACATGACTGGCAACAGCTTGAGATACCGTTACGATCTTATCCGCATAACGGCCCATCAAGAAGTTGATAAAATCTGAAATAGCCTTGGGCTTGACAATAATCTCATGAACATGCCAGATCAAGGGAAGTTTTACTTTTCTCTTGAGATAGAGCCCTTCCAGAACGGCTGTCGTATTGTTATGAACAAGATCTATCCCATTCTCACGCACATATTGGGCGATTTTTTGAGAATAGCGACGATAGAATTTCAGATATTCTAAAATCCCCTTCGGATTAAAGTATTTTCTACGTAAAATCGGATAATCCAACACACTGACCTGAGCCCCAACTTGACGTAAGGCCTCGACTAAAACACCATCATTTGGCAGGATGACGTGAGCTTCAAATTCTTTGGAATCCAATCCTTTGATCAACTCCAGTAAAACCTTATCTGCTCCATACATTTCTGCACCAGCATGCAAGTATAAAATCCGTTTCATTCCCTATCCTTTAAACACTTCTTCATAATCTGACACAATCTTTTCCCATGTGAAAGCTGAGAGGATTCTTTGGCTTGACTTGAAATCCAAGTCAGTTATTGCTGCCTGATCAAATCCTTCTACTTCCTCAATGACATGTGCCAACTCATCTTTTTTCCAATAAATGGCCCCGTCTTCACCAACCTCACGGTTAAAGCCAACATCTAGCAACAAATTTAGTTTTGTGGATGCTAAGGCTTCCAGTAGAGAAGGGTTGGTTCCTCCAACCTCATGCCCATGGAAATAGGCAAAGGCATGCTCACGAATGTACTTGAGCAACTCTTGGTCATAGACAGTCCCAACAAATTTAACCCTAGGATCTTTGTCAAAACCAGTATCTTGTAACAACTGGTCGTAAAATTTATTCTGCTCCACATTTGTGATGAGGACAAAGTCCTTCTTGGACTTGGACTTGATAAATTCACGAATCATGGCTTCGTAGTTGTTTTCAGGAACGAATCGTCCCACTACTAGATAATAGCCATTTTCGCTGACTCCTTTTTCCTGATACCAATTCCGAACCTTGGTATCTTCTTCCTTCAGGCTTGAAGGAGCTGTATCTGTCCCATAGGCAATATAAGTGGTCTTTGGTTGATACTGCTTATAATCCTCTTGGATATATTTTTCAATGTTTTTACTGTCACAGACCAGTAAATCTGCATGTTTGACCATGAGCTGCTCTGAAAATTTCCAGTACTTACGAACTGGCAGGCTCCATTTTGCTCGCAGCCATTCATGGCCATCAGGGTTTACCAGCAAAGAGCCACCAATCGCACGAATTTTTTTCTTAAGTCCAGAAATAAAGGGCCCGATGCGACAAGCTAGAATATAAAAATGGGAGCCTCGTCCTTGTTTTCCTTAGCCAATTCAATAGCCTTATTGACCGCTGCGATATCGTAAGCAATGGCGCGGGCCGGGCCGATATTAGGCACATCAATGTTGAAGCAAATGGCCCCATTGTGGTCAAACTGGTCATCCGTGATACCAGATTTAGCTGAATTTTCACGCATACAAGCAATATAGTATTGTATGTTGCTGTCTTTTTGATATTCGGTTAATTTTTCAACAAAGGTTTCAAATCCTCCATACTTGGCAGGAATCCCCTTTGAACCAATGATATAAACTGACTTTTTCATCTCTCTCCTTACATGGAAAGGACGAAGCAGGAATTTCCTACTTCGCTCCATCTCGTTTAAATACCACTTTGATCGTTTTCAGCAAGATTTTAATATCTGACCAGATGGTCCAGTCATCGATATAGGACACATCTAAGCGAACCACTTCATCAAAGTCTGTAATTTCGCTACGTCCACTCACTTGCCATAGCCCTGTAATTCCAGGTTTGAAACTCAAACGACGTTTTTGTTCTGGAGTATACTTCTCATACTCATCCACTGTGGGAGGACGGGTTCCAACTAGGCTCATATCACCTTTTAGGACATTAAAGAATTGTGGCAGCTCATCCAGACTTGTCTTGCGGATAAAGCGACCAATCGGCGTAATCCGAGGATCATTATCCAGCTTGAACATGCCACCGGTCATGGTGTTTTGATCCATCAATTCTTTTTTCCGTTCTTCTGCATCGACATACATAGAACGGAACTTATAAAACTTGAAATAGCGCCCATTTTTCCCGACCCGCTTTTGGGCGAAAATAGCTGGACCTCCATCCTTACGAATCAAGGGCACCAACACGATACCAACCAAACCACAGATAACCAAGCCCACCAAAGAACCACAGATATCAATCACACGTTTCGCGGTCACATGGCTAGGCTTGTAGAAGTTGGTCGAGAAGGTGACAACATTAAGGCCAGCTACTTCGCGAATTCGTTTGTTGCCGGCAAAGTTTAAATCAAAAGCATTGAGGTTGACGGTAACGTCGATCCCCATGGTCTCAAATTGTGAAACATACTCCCCAATATCATACTCTTCACTTGGAAGATTGAGAAAGACTTCATCTACCACTTCATAGGTCGCATAGGTCAACAGGCCTTCCTTTGGAACAACCTGAACAGAGGGGTGTTGAAAGTCTGGCCGGTCTAATACAGTGACCGCAACCACTTCCCCTCCGCTATCATTGGACGAAAGAAGTCGATCCAGGACTTTATCCAGACGAGAATTCGCTGTAATCAAGAGAATCTTGTGACTTCCTTTGAGACTGTAATAGAAGCGATGCCAATACCGTTTAATGAAGTAATTCATTAAATAAAGGACAAGAGTCAGAAGAAACAGAAAATAAATCATCCCCCGGCGGGAGAGGGAGAACTTCTCCTCCAAAAAGAAGCTCGAAAAACTGATGGCTAACGCGAAGCACAAGCTGTATTTCAAAGTTTGTAAGAATTCAACTAGATGCCCACGTTTGAAATAATCTTGGTTGTAATCGCTGACGTAGAAGGCTACGAAATGCAATAAATACAGATAGAAAATTGTATTAGAGTGGATTTCTGTCTCTGTCACAAAACTAAACAAATAAGCCACAACTAAGACTGGTAAGCTTTGGACAAAGGCCAAGCAAATTTGTGAAATCCCCTTCCTTCTGTCATAATATCCCGATCCTATTCTTTATCTTTTTCTCCCGTAATTGCCATAGTTCCCGTAATTACCATAGGAACCATATTTTTCTAATTGAATATCAAATTTATTGAGGACCACTCCTAGGAATGGTGTCCCCGTCTGCTCTAGTTGCTCTTTGGCCTTTTGAACGGCCTTGCGACTAACAGCTCCTGCTGCTGTCACAATCAAGCTACCATCACAGCGTTGAGCAATAATCGCCGCATCAATCACCATCCCAATTGGTGGGGTGTCGACAACGATATAGTCATAGTGATTGCGAAGCGCCTCAATGATGACCTCAAAATTTTTGCTTTGCAAGAGACCCGTTGGATTTGGAGAAATCTGCCCTGACAGGAGCACATCCAGTTTTGGATAATCTGTCGTCGCAATTGCTTGCGAAATCTCACTCTTCCCAGAAAGTACTTCTGTCAAACCAGCAACACGACCTTGGCTCTTGAAGACACCTGTCATGACCGAGTTACGGATATCCGCATCGATCAACAAGGTACGATAGCCCGCACGCGCAAAGGCTGTCGCCAAATTCGTAGAAATGGTTGATTTTCCTTCGTTTGGTTGCACAGATGAGATGGCAACGACCTTAATATTGGTCCCACTCAACTGAATATTGGTACTCAAGGCATTAAAAAACTCTTCAGCCTGAGTCATCGCTTCTAATTTGCTTTTTACAATTTCTAAGGTTGCCATGAATTCTCCCTCTTACAGTTTCTTCACACTAGGGATCACACCTAATAGAGTGATGCCCATCACTTCTTCGATATCTTCTGGTTTCTTCACACGGTCATCCAATACCTCTGACAAGATTACCAGGATGGAAATCAAGACACCCCCAAGGACAAAGCCAATGACAACATTTCGCTTAATATTTGGTGAAGAAGGGTTTTGCGGTACGACAGCCTCATCCAAAGTCGTCACGTCAGATACCTTGGTTACAGCGATAATTTTTTCGGCCGCTACATCTTTCAATCCATTCGCGATACGAGCTGCTTCTTCTGGATCTGGGTCTGAGGCTGTGATGGACAAAATCCGAGTATCCGCTGGAACTGCCACTGAGACTTTCTTAGCAAGCTCTGCTGGAGTCATTTCCAACTTCAACTCTTCAATAGCCTGATTCAAGACATTTTGAGAAAGGATAATCTCGCGATAGTCTTTAACCAAGTAGGATCCCGCTTGAAGATCTTGGTTGGTCAAGGCATTGTTTTCTTGGTTCTGACGGCTGACCACGTAGATACGACTGGTACTTTGGTAGATTTTCTTCGCCACAAATGCGCTGTACCCTAGGGCTCCAATCGCAAACAGCAAGGCCGTAATCAGAATTGAGAATTTACGACGCCATAAGGTTTTAAAGAGGGAGACCACATCCAATTCGATCTCTTTGCTCTCTTGGTTTTTCATATTCACTTTCTCCTTTTCAATCCCCGTGATGGAACTTGATTGTTAAAATAATTCGTTATCCAGTAATGCTTGTTGATTTTCAATAAAGAGGGCACGCACTCGATTACTTCCGTAACGTTTTTCAATCAACTGATAAGCCTTTTCCATGTATGGAGGGCGCTGATCGACATTGTGCATATCGCTCGCAACAAAATGGACCAAATCCTTTTCCAAAAAATATTGGGCACGATGTTTCATGAACTTGTAGCGATCACCAAACAGCTTCGGCTTGAGGACACTCGAACTATTGATCTGGGTATAGCATCCCATTCGGATCAATTCCCGCACCCGTTTTTCATTCTTTTCCAAACAGTGGTACCGTTCAATATGAGCAACTACCGGAGTCACTCCTAAGCGCAAGACCGCACTTAAGGCTTGATGAATCTCCTTGTAGGGCGTTGCCATACTAAACTCGATCAAGGCAAAGCTGGTTTCAGCAAGCGTTGGAATAGTCCCAGCTTCCAGTTTTTCAAGAATATCTCGTGTATAGTAGATTTCTGCTCCAAAATGCAAAGTCATTTCCGGTATATAGGTCGCCACCATCTCTTTTACTGCCAAGTAGTTTTGATAGATCTTTTCTTCTGGGGTTTCAAACATCCCTTTCCGACGATGGGACGTCGAAACGATGGTTCGGACCCCTTGACGGTAGCTTTCCTCGATGAGGAGTTTGCTATCCTCAATCGTCTTTGGTCCATCATCCACATCAAAGACAATGTGTGAATGAATATCAATCATTGTTTTTTCCTTCCATGGTTTGGTTTATCTTTTCTTTAGCTTGTGCCACACTATCAGCATTCAGCTCCATCATGTAAAGAGCAGATCCTGGCATCGCATATGAAGGCAAGTCATTTCGTCCTTGTCCAGTGACAGCTTGTGAAGTCACCTTGTAGCTTCCACCAGTCTCCAACTGTGTATTGACCAAATTCATGATTGTTGGCAACGGCATATTGGTTTGCAAGGAATCTTGTAAACCAGAAACGATTTCGTTGTAATTGCTCAATGCTTTGGTCGATGTTAATTTATGGATAATGGCTGCGATCACTTTTTCTTGGTTCTTCCCACGATCGTTGTCTCCACCTTCGAGAGAGTAGCGTTCACGGACAAAGCCAAGAGCTTGTTCTGAATCCAAGTGGACTTTTCCTACAGGGAAGTGGTAGTTCCCGTGTAGACTTGTAAACTCTTGATCATTTTCTACATCAATCCCTCCGACGAGGTCAACAAGTTTCAAGAAAGAAGTAAAGTTCAAGCGGACATAGTAGTCGATCTTGATGCCATATAAATTTCTAGGGTATGAATAGACGCATCTACCCCATAAATCCCAGCGTGGGTCAATTTATCCCCTTGGTTGTTCCCACCATCTGCGATCGGTACATAGGCATCACGCGGAGTCGTGGTCAGCAAGACTTGTTTGGTCTTTCGATTGACCGTCATAATAATATTGACATCAGACCGAGAAACCGAAGTGACTGGACCATAGGTATCAATCCCACTGACATAGATGTTAAAGGTGTCCGCATTGGCATCTGCCTTTGCCTTGGTTTCCACTTGACGACGGATCTTGTAAGAGTAAATTTTCTTTAATTTTTTCGCGTAGTCAGCATCCACACTGGCAATGGTATCTTCAAAGGTACTATTCAAAGCAATGGCTTGTGTCTTATCTTCTTGTAGGGCCTGGTAGGCTGCCACGTAAGATTCCACATCTTCGATGGTCAAGTCATGCTGGCGCGTTTTCTTCACTTCCTCTACCAAGGCTAGAAGATCATCTGCATTATTATTCCCTGTAGGCGCTGCTACACTGCTGATTTCTTTGACATCTTGGATCGGGCTGTCAGCTTTGACATAGACAGCCATTTCAAATTCCGTATAGTTGGCATTTCGGTTCACATTTCCAGCGACATCAACCAATTGCTGGGTAACAAATGTCCCCACGGAGGTCCCTAGCAAGCCTAAAACCAATAAAAATAGCGTCGTCTTTTTAGCCTTGCCTGCAAGGATCAAACCCAAGGTTAAAAAAAGTCCGCCAATTAACAATACCGTCACAAGAATATTCAAATAACGGAAAGCTAGGATATTATAGCTAAAGACATTATAAAGAAAGAGCCCAGCTACAAGTAGCGTTAAAACCCAGAGACCACTATTTACAATGCGTAGCTGATCCCAACCACTTGTTCTATTTGAATGTTTGTTTTTTCTACTTCGATTCATTTTATCCCCCATACTATTTTCTTAAATATTATAACATAAAATTAGCCTACAGATCAGAACCTATGCCCATTTCTCCACTATTAATTTTATACTATTCCTAACTTTCTATACAGTAACATAAGAAAAAATGAGCAAATAAAAAGTGAGTTTCCTCACCTTTTTTTATAGGTTTATACTTTATCTTTTGAGGTTGAACTTGTATCTGAATCCTTGCTAGTCGAAGAATCACTCTTTGAAGAATTGCTTCCTTTACGAGTTTCAGCTCCATCAGCAGAGTATTCGTTTACAAAAGATTTCCTTACGTAATTCAAGGAAGCTTTCATCACTAAGGATATAACGGCCTTCTTTGGTTTTTTGTCAATTCCAAAGTGTACTCACGTGGTTCAATGTACCCAAAATCTTCGTTCAAACGATCAAAGGCATAGTAGAACAAGAAGTTGTTCAATAGAGACAAACGTTTTTCCAGATCTGGATCTGTGTTGTCTTCTAATTTTTTCACATCTTCAATTCCGTTTTCAAACAGACTAGATTTTGCACGGTTGATCAAGTTAGCCAAGTCACGTGTTGCAATCGCACGAGATTTGAAGGTAACTGTTGCCGTATCTCCTTCGTCTTCAACTTTAGTGATTTCATAGTCATCACCAATTGTTGCTAACACTTTGAAACGAGCTTGGTCAAACAATTCCAAGATTTTTTCTGGAGTGAATGTTTCAGTTGTCAATTCAAGTGTGAAGTTTTCTGCAGGTAGATATTTTGATGCATTTTCATCAACAAATTTTTCGGTGATTTGTTTTTTCCACTTGTCAACTGATGTACCCATCAAAGTTGTGAAACCAGAAGAATGATCTGTAAAGATGGCACGAAGAATGATGTCTCCATCTTTCTCAATTTGTTTTTTTGTTTTTTCTTCTTTTGATTCGCTAGATTGTTCTACCTTGTCCTCTTTGGCTGGTTTTTTCTCAGTAGCTGGTTTTGACGAACAAGCTGCCAACAACAACAAGCAGGCTGGTAAGACACCATATTTTACGAGCTTTTTCATAAGTTCTCCTTATTTTTTATAGATTATGTTCATTATACCAAAAATAGACCCCTTGAACATTCTTAGACAAGCGTATGTAAAGAAATTGTAATATTTTGTCTCTACTTCGTAATAAAAAAGACCCCTTCTCTCGAGGAGGGATCTAATCGCCTATAGCATGGGCGCAAATAACTGCATAATCTCTTTGATCAAATGCTGGTACCAAGTAATCCGGAAAGTATCCAACTTGATCTGCTGAGACACAGAAAAGATCTCTTCAAAATCAGCTCGGATTTTGGTCAATTCTGGGCTTCGATACATCCAGACAGCATTCTCATAGTGATGGACTAGGCTCCGATAGTCAAAGTTGATGGTCCCGACTACTGTGACTTCATCGTCGGCCAAGACTTGCTTGCTATGGATAAAGCCTGGAGTGTACTCATAAATTTTCACCCCTGCTTCCATGAGGTCTGGATAAGCCCCTCGTGTAACGATTTGGATCAGTTTTTTATCTGGAATGAAAGGAGTCACGATGCGTACATCGACACCACGGAGAGCCGCATTTCGAATATCTTCAGTCAAATCATAATCAATGATTAAATAAGGGGTCGTAATATAGACATAGTCCGTCGCCTGATTGATGATATTCTGATACACAGCCTTCCCAACCTGGGACTTATAGATGGGTTTCGGTCCACTCCCAAAGGGGATATAGAAGCCTTCGCCATCTACCGCTTGGTTTTCCATATGGTATTTATCAAAATCTTCAATTTCTCCCTGGTTGATGTACCAGTTCATTAGAAAGAGTCGCGTCAAGGCCTTGACGGCTCGACCGTCCAAGCGCACTGCACTATCCTTCCAATGACCGAAGCGTTCTCTCTGGTTGATATACTCATCCGCTAGGTTGACCCCACCTGTATAGCCAATCTGGCCATCAATGACCAAGATCTTGCGGTGGTCACGATTGTTATAAGCCACTGTCAATCGTGGGACCACCTTGTTAAACTTGTGGGCATCAATGCCTAGCTTGCGCAAGCGTCTGGTATAGTTCCCCTTCAGGGTCGCCATACAGCCAATATCATCGTAGAGCAGCTTCACTTCGACCCCTTCTTTAACTTTCTCAAGTAGGATATCTAAGATGCTGTTCCACATGAGACCTTCCTCGATGATATAGAATTCGAGAAAGATAAATTTCTTGGCTGAGCGCAAATCCTCCAACAATTGGGGAAACATCTGATCCCCTAGTGGGAAAGGTCGAAGCTGTTCCGTTGTAGAGGTCTGCAGTATGGTCCATGGATAGAATAGACTTGACCATCCCATAGACGGTCTTGCTCTCTTCTTTCAACTGAAGGCGAAGCTCGTGGCTATTATCCTCACGGAACTTCATGGACTCCATATTTTCCAACTGAACCATCTCTTTTTTGGACAAACGCCGCTCCCCAAACATGAGGTAAAGAAGGGAACCAAAAACGGGGATGACGGCAATTAAGAGCCAGGTCACCTTGCTCTCTGGAGGCATATTTCGGTTGACGATCGCCAAAATGGTCGAGATATACAAGAGGACCATGATGGTGACAGACATCCAATTTGGGAACCATTCATTTAGCCAAAAGAAGGCTGCAAAGGACAACCAGAGTTCAAACCCCATAAAGAGGATACTGAACCCATATTTGGACATTAACAATCGAATTTTTCGAAAACTCACCCTCATTCTCCTTCTTTTCTAATCCCTACTAGTATACCAGTTCTAAGAGGGGAACGCAAACCCGATAAAATGAAAAAAGAGTCTGGGACAAAAGTCCTAGCCTCTCAATTGTCTTTGGATTATCGAGCAAGACGCAGTGGTTGAGTGGGCTCTACTACGCTGATTTCATCTGCTTTCACAGCCCTACTCAAGGTGGGACGACGAAATCGAATGCTAACGAATTACCGATTTCTGTCCCATTCTCACTTCTGCTATTTTATTGCTTGGTCAAAACAATTGTATCATCGTCATAGAGCTCTTGGTCAAAGTCTTCCAGAGTCAATTGTTGTCCCTCTAGTCTATAGCGGTAGGCATCATCTCCAATGATAATCGACTGGTTGGTAGCATCTAGTTTCACTGGCTTGATTTCTTGTTCTCCGTCAGGCTCCACAGTTGTCCAAGTTCCTGTATTTCCTGACACAACTAAGGTAATCTGGTCCGCTTCATCTACCCCTTTGTAGGTTCCGTCAATATTACCTTGAGTCACTTGAGTGTTTGTAGTATTTAAACTAGATGAATTTGAGCTTCCATCAGAAGAACTTCCTTGTGTATTTGTTGTCTTTGCTTCGGAATCAGTCACCTGAATATTAGACTGTGAAGAAGATGGTGTTTGCTGATTCGAACACGCTCCAAGGAGGAGGACTGTAGCTGTTGCCAATAAAGCAGTCACTTTCTTTGCCATTGATGGTCTCCTTTCATACCAACTTTTTAAGGGACTTCCCCGTTTATTTGTGGCTCACCTTTAGTATACGATAGAGTCTGTTTTTGGTCAATCTTTATGATTGGGCGTTAAATACCGTCGCCTATAAAGGGTTCTTTCCTTGCTCCAATAGATAAGCGCGAACTTCCGAAATAAAGTAGAGAGAACCGGTGACAAAGAGCACCTCTTGACCATCTTGTCGGCTATAAAAATCTTGCAAATAATCTCTGAAATTTGCTACATAAGGATAACCTAAGCCATCCGCCTCTTGGACCACTTCCCCATAAGCAAAGGTCGTCACCGTCAAGTCTGCCTCCGGCAGTCGCTTGCAAAGATCTCCAACATCCCTTTGTAATCCTTACGCTTTAAAGCACCAAAGAGGATCCTCACGCGCTTATCTGAAAAGGTTCGAGCATATTCGACCAAGCGATGGATAGCATGGGGATTATGAGCGCCATCTAGATAGACGCCCTGGTCAAAATTCTCCAGACGTCCCGGCCAGCTAGTCGCTTGAAAAGCCTCCCGAACACCGTTTTCATCGACCGCCAGACCTCTCTGCTCCATGAAGAGGAGAAAGGCTTCAAGAGCCACCGCAGCATTCTCTTCCTGATAAGCTCCTTTGAGCCCAATTTTTAGTGAGTCAAACCGATGGTGCGCATCTTGGAAGACGCCCTTCACCAGTTGGAAATCTTCTCCATAGCGAGCTAGCGAACAGCCTGTTACCTGGGCTCTTTCTATGCAGACACGTTCAGCCTCTTCAGCCAGTGGGCCGATAACAGCTGGCTTCCCGGCTTTAAAGATCCCAGCTTTTTGCCTAGCAATGGCCTCTAGGCTTCCTCCCAAGGTCTTCTGGTGATCCAGCCCTACTGAGGTGATCACTGCCACCTCTCCTGTGATGACATTAGTCGTATCAAGGAGGCCTCCGATCCCAACCTCGATCAAGGCCAGGGCTACTTCTTGCTCATGAAAATACAAAAAGGCCAATAGGGTGATAATCTCAAAGTAAGAGAGTTGGTCGTGAGTCTCGAGAAGCTGAGACTCCATCGCTTGGATGCTCTGACCCAAGCGAATCAGATCCTGATCCGAAATTGGTTGCCCATTGATACAAATCCGATCATGCATACTAACGATATGTGGAGAAGTAAAGGTCCCTACTTTCAGACCATGCTGTTGGAATAGCTGGCGCATAAACGCAATGGTTGAGCCCTTCCCGTTGGTCCCCGTCACATGGATCATCGGAACAGCTTCATGAGGCTCCCCTAAGAGCTTTACAGCCTGTTGCATGCGCCCTAAACCTGAACGAAAATTGAGTCCAATTCGACTATTCATCCATTCTTCAATTTGATTCATTTCTTTCTCCTAAAAGAAAAGAGCGATCAAGCCTTGTTGCTGGCTCACGCTCTGCTATTTCTTTGTTTGTTATTTCACTTCCAATATTTTTAGAAGCTAGGCTAAAAACGTCCTCCGGACTTACTTGCGGTCCTTGTTTCTAGCGCAAGGGTAAAAATGTTCACTGAACATTCCAACTCTCTAGTTTCTAGGAGTTGAGGTGATACAGTCTCCCAGACTTACTTGCGGTTTTCATTTCCAGCGCAAGGCTAAAAACATCCACTGGATGTTTTTACTCCTCCATAAAGCTGTTGAAGACTTCTTCAATCATGTTCCATTCATCATCTGAATCTTCTGGGATTGGTTGAAGGTCGCCTTCTGTTCCGTCTTCGTTTTCAGTAAATGAGTATGCTTGGATTTCTACTTCACCGTTTTCATCTTCTTCTGCATTTGCAGGAATCAAAAGAACATAGTTTTTACCAAATTCTTCTTTTCCATCAATGGTCAAAAGGATTTCAAACAAGGTTTCGTTTCCTTGCTCATCTACCAACGTAATCAATTCGCGTTCGTCATGGTTGTGATCATGATCATGATTGTGTGCCATCTTATTTCCTCTTTTTTCTAAAATTTTCGATCTAAATAATTTTGCAAAATCAACTGGGCAGCCAATTTATCAATTACTTTTTTACGCTTATTTCGGCTAATATCCGCTTGCTCAATCAGCATCCGCTCTGCGGCAACAGTCGTCAAACGCTCGTCCTGATACTCAACCGGCAAGTTGAACAACTCTTCAAGGCGCTTCCCATAAGCTTGACTTGCTTCCACTCGAGGACCGCTTGTGTTGTTCATGTTTTTCGGCAAACCAACGACAAAACGATCAACCCGGTATTCCTTCACCAGTTCAGAGAGACGGTCTAATCCAAACTCTCCTTTCTCCTCATCAATCTGAATAATCTCCAGACCTTGAGCAGTAAAACCTAATGGATCACTGATGGCTACTCCGACTGTCTTCGAGCCAACGTCTAGTCCCATAATTCTCATTAGAGATCAATCCCTTGCCCTTTCAAGTAGTAACGAACCAATTCTTCAACAATTTCATCTCGTTCGTACTTACGAATTTGGTTGCGAGCGTTGTTATAACGAGGTACATAAGCAGGATCACCACTGAGTACATAACCTACGATTTGATTGATTGGATTGTAGCCCTTCTCATCCAAAGATAAGTAGACATCCTTTAATGTATCACTAATTTCTTTACGGTTTGAATCGTCAAGATTAAAACGTACTGTTTCGTCTGTAAATCCCACAATACCACCCTCTTTCTTTATATTCATACTATTATACCATAATTTCCATACTTTCTCAAACGAAAAATATTGATTTTACGGGCTTTCTTGGACTTTTTATCACTTATTTTTGAAAGCGATCTACTGCATTTTTCAATGGCTTTATTTGACTTCTTTAAAGCCATTCTTTTCCATATTTTTGATGAAGAGTGTTGGAGAGTAGGTTTTGATCATTTTGCAAATTTCTCCCAAGTCTTCACTGTTTTTAATATCATCGAAGTCTACTTTATCAGGATCAATCTGAATCTCAGAGACCATTGCTTCACCTGTCCAATCTGATGTCACGGTGATCCCATCGTAGTCTCTCAATTCATCAATGCCACCTTCTCCTTCATACCCCTCGATCAAGGCTTCTTTGGCACCTTCTTTATCATCTTCAGCATCAATCAACTTCTTGATTTCATCTTTGAATTCATCCGACACATGAGTCGCCAGTTTGATGGAAACTTTCTTGTATTTTTTTCCTTGGTAGGATACGGTCACTGTGATTTCCTGTTTGGCTACCTCGTCAGCCTCATTGATATCCCTGTCAAGCTAAAGGTCCGAGTGACAACGTCATCTTTCGATAAGGACTTACCCCCTTTTGATTGAGAATTCCCACAACCTACCAGGATAAGCAATCCAGCAACGACTAGTAATAGAAATTTTTTCATGTTTTTTCTCCTTATTCTTCTTTTGCTCCATTACGGAGTAGATTATTCATATATTCTGTTGGTGTCAGTTTCAATAAATCTGCAATATTTGCTGATTTGAAGTACTCTAACTCGACCGCTTTTTTAGTATCCAACTGGGTGAAATCATAAGTGATGACCGTTTGGTATTCATTTTCATTTGGCAAAGTCAGTTCAATGGTAAATCCTTGGAGAGTCCGCGCCTGTTGAAGTTTTTCATCCTTACCCATCGACTCTACCATCAATCGTTGGACCTCTTCAAGACCAACTTCTTGAATAGCATTTTTCAATTCATCACTAACAGGAGTGGTATTGACCATGACCAATTTTTGAAATTGTTCCCCTTGATAAGTGATGGTCTGCTCCTGGCGAATACCACTTTCATCTTTTGGAAGGACAAAGTGTTTAGTAAAAACTTGCTGTTCTTCCGCCTTCTCTAACAGATTTCGATTTTCTTTATTGAACGATTCAATTTTAGCACTGTTGGATTTTTGGACATTGGAAGAATCAGTTTTCCCATGTTTCTTCTGTCCACAAGCTGTCAGCGTCAGGAGCAAGACACCCAAACAAATAAGCTTCTTTTTCATGTTTTCTCCTTTGATAAGCTTCTATAAAGGGATTTTCCCCACAGAAGTATTGTACCATAGAATCCCCCGCAAAAACATTCTTACAAGCATTTTTTCGTGGATTCTTTGGCCGGATACAAAAGAAAAAGTCGAGATTCTGACATCTCGACTCTTCTCAGTAGCTAAACGATTGGCTACTTGTTTCTTATAGGGCTGCTCTTAAGCGAGCCTCCGCATTTTCAACATTTCGTACAGAACGTGGTAAAAAGGCCCGAATATCATCTTCCTTATAACCAACTTGAAGTCGCTTGTTATCCACTAGGATAGGACTTTTCAAGATTCGTGGTGTTTCTAAGATGATATCGATGACTTCATTCATACTGAGGTCTTCAATATCGACACCTAGATTCTTAGCGTACCGGTTTTTTGAAGAAACGATACTTGCAATGCCATTTTCTGTTTTGGTCAAAATATCGAGTAATTCTTCTTTTGTAATTCCTTCTTTACCAAGGTTTTGTTCTTTATAGATCAACTGATGAGCATTTAGCCAAGTTTTGGCTTTTTTACAACTCGTGCAACTTGAAACTGTGTAAATTTTAATCATGCATGCACTCCTTTCGCCACACGATAATAACATTGTAGTATATTATACCATAAAAACCATCAGTCTTTCGACCTATTTTGAAAAAAATTACTCTTCAATCTCAATGGCATCATCAAGATCTAGTGTTACTTCTTCAACAAGTGGGCTTTCAGCTACTTCATCTTGTGCAACTACAGCAGTGTCATCATCGATCAAACCGAAGCGCACGCGCACTTGGTGATCAATCTCATCAAAAATTTCTGGATGGTCTGCCAAGTACTTCTTAGCATTTTCAGAACCTTGGCCAATCTTCTCACCGTTATAAGAATACCAAGCCCCTGCTTTTTGGATCAAATCAAGGTCTGTTGCAATTTTTAGCAATTCGCCTGTACGTGAAATTCCTTCTCCATACATGATTTCAACCATAGCTTCCTTGAATGGTGGAGCTACCTTGTTTTTCACAACCTTGATCTTGGTTTCTTTACCAACGTTGGTATCTTTTTGGTCCCCAGTACCCTTGATTTGAGTATTTCCACGAACATCTAGACGAACAGAAGCGTAGAATTTAAGGGCACGACCACCAGGTGTGGTTTCAGGGTTCCCAAACATAACCCCAACTTTTTCACGCAATTGGTTGATAAAGATAGCAATGGTCTTGGTCTTATTGATCGAAGCTCCAAGCTTACGCATAGCCTGGCTCATCATCCGTGCTTGCAAACCAACGTGGCTATCACCGATATCTCCATCGATTTCTGCGCGTGGAACCAAGGCCGCAACAGAGTCAATCACGACCAAGTCAACCGCACCAGAGTCGATCAATTTACCAGCAATTTCAAGTCCTTGTTCCCCTGAGTCTGGTTGAGACAAGAGGAGTTCATCAATGTTAACACCAAGAGCTGCAGCATAGGATGGGTCCAAGGCATGCTCGGCATCGATAAAGGCAGCAATGCCCCCTTCTTTCTGTGCTTGCGCAACTGCATGAAGGGCAACGGTTGTTTTACCAGATGATTCTGGACCATAGATTTCGATGATCCGACCTTTTGGATAACCACCAGCACCCAAGGCAATGTCAAGAGCCAAGGAACCTGAGCTCATGACTTGAACTTTTTGCTCTGCGCGTTCGCCCAGACGCATGATCGATCCTTTACCAAAGTCTTTTTCGATCAACTTTAGGGCATCATTAAGCGCTTTTTCACGCTCATCTCCAAATTTCTTAGAGATATCATCTAATTTTTTCTGTTTTTTCGCCATTCTTTTCTCCTATGTTTTTGCTATACAGGAAATGCATGCAACTCACTGACGTTTTCCGGTCTTTGAAAGGCACATTTCCTATCCATTTTTAGAATTATTCTTCATTTGGCACGAACTTCATTATACCAAATTTTCACCATTTAATACAGTCAAGCGTACCAAATTAAAGGCATGAAGGACTGCAATTTCGCGGACATCCGCCCGGCTACGTCCAGCGATATTGACTTGGACACTATCCACTCCATTTGGAGTCGCAAGTCCGATAAAGACAGTCCCTGCTGGGTGCCCTTCTAGACTATCTGGCCCCGCAACTCCGGTCAAGCTAACACCATAATCGGATCCTGTTAACTTACGGGCCTGTGAAGCCATGGCTTGAGCTGTAAAGTGAGACACCACTCCATGTTGCTCTAACTCTTGAGCTGGAATAGACAACATCTTGCTTTTTTCTTCCAGACTATAGGTGACAAAACCACCCGCGAAGATGCTGGACGCCCCTGAAAAATCTGCCAAAGTCGCTTGGAAAAGGCCAGCCGTCAGGCTTTCTGCAGCTGTAATGGTCTTACCAGTCCCTTTCAAGAGATCAAAGGTCACCTTGGCCATCGAATTGTCATCCCCATAACCGTAAAAACAGTTCATGCAAGGGTTGATGATCCAGGGTGTGGCGTGATAAGATTTCCTTTTTCTAAGACATCGAGCTTCGCATCCGCTGAGGCTTGATCCTTCGCCTTTGTAGACAGACGCAAGGTCACTTCTCCTGTCTTGGCATAAGGGGCCACCGTCGGATCACTCTGCTTTTCAATGATATCTGCTAGGATCGTAACCAGCTGGCTTTCCCCAATCCCAAAGAAGCGCAAGACTCTTGAAAAGAGCTGCTCCCCTGTTGTCAAATGAGGCACCAATTGTTCATTGACCATGGGTTTTAACTCACTTGGTGGACCAGGTAGAACGACATAGGTCACACCATCGACTTCAATCAAACCTCCAACCGCGAGACCTGTACGGTTTTGAAGGGGGATTGAACCGGCAATCAATTGTGCTTGTCGCTCATTATTGGGCGTCCGGACATAATCAGGGCGACTGGCAAAGAAGGTGTCGAGTTTGGCAAGCGCTGTTGGATCAAAAACCAGTTCTTTCCCTAAAAACTTAGCAAGGGTTTGCTTGGTCAAATCATCCTCTGTTGGCCCAAGTCCACCACATAAAATCACCAAATCACTGCGTTTTGAAGCTGTCTCAATGGTCGAGAAGAGACGACCTTCATTATCTCCTACCGCCACATGATAATAGACATCAATCCCTAAACTAGCCAATTTTTCAGACAAGAACTGAGCATTGGTGTTGACAATTTGTCCTGTTAGAATTTCTGTTCCAACTGCAATAATTTCCGCCTTCATGGTGCCTCCCACTTATACTATTCGTAATTTTCATCTCATTTTAACACAATTTCCTAAATTATTTAAAAATCAGATTGAAGATAAAGTCCTTTTTGGACAACTTTCTTCAATCTTTTCTCTTAGAGTATAAAGTAAAAGCTCTTAGAAATACCATTACATCAGCATTACTAAGAGTTTTAACTATGTGGCAATCAACTTCTAAAGGGCTATTTTCTATTGTTGATAGAGCTTATCTATATTCTGAAGTAACCATATCGAGTGGTTGCTTTTTTACTACTTTCTTGATCTAAAAGCCTTCTTCTGACTCTAATTCTTGTTGTTTCCCCCTCATCTTTTGTGATACAATAGCATCAATTTATTTCTAGGAGGATGAGATATGGTTTCTACTATTGGTATTATAAGTTTATCTAGTGGAATTATCGGAGAGGACTTTGTCAAGCACGAAGTGGACTTGGGAGTCCAACGACTCAAAGACCTCGGACTCAATCCTATCTTTTTACCTCATTCACTAAAAGGCTTAGACTTTATCAAAGAACATCCCGAAGCTCGTGCGGAGGATTTGATTCAGGCATTTTCTGATGATAGTATCGACATGATCTTATGCGCCATCGGTGGAAACGATACCTATCGCTTGCTACCTTATCTTTTTGAAAATGACCAACTACAAAAGGTTATCAAACAAAAGATTTTTCTTGGCTTCTCGGATACGACCATGAACCATCTCATGTTGCATAAACTAGGAATCAAGACTTTTTACGGGCAATCCTTTTTAGCAGACATTTGTGAGTTAGACAAAGAAATGTTGCCATATAGCTGCCACTACTTTAAAGAATTAATTGAGACTGGTAGAATCTCAGAAATCCGCCCTAGTAACGTTTGGTATGAGGAACGGACTGATTATAGTCCCAAGGCTCTGGGAACACCTCGTGTCAGCCATGCAAATACGGGTTTTGACTTGTTACAAGGCAATGCTCAATTTGAGGGAGAAATCCTCGGTGGTTGTCTTGAGTCTCTCTATGATATTTTTGACAACTCTCTACACGCAGATAGCACAGACCTCTGCCAAAAATACAAACTTTTCCCTGACTTGTCAGACTGGGAAGGAAAGATTCTCTTGCTAGAAACCAGCGAAGAAAAGCCTGAACCTGACGACTTCAAAAAGATGTTGCGGACTTTAAAGGACACGGGCATATTCGCGGTCATCAGTGGACTCTTGATCGGAAAACCTATGGATGAAACCTTCTATGACGACTATAAAGAGGCACTATTGGAGATCATTGACAGCAATATCCCGATTGTCTATAATCTGAATTTCGGACACGCAACTCCAAGAGCAATTGTCCCCTTCGGAGTCCATGCCCATGTAGATGCAACGGAGCAAGTCATTCGCTTTGATTATAACAAAGAAAGCTGAGATGAATTTCTCAGCTTTTTTTCTATATTCTCTATATTCTCAGATACTCTAGTTACCTATACTCACTAATCACCGTTTTTCCATTCACAATCATTCTCATGATCATTGACCAGGCCTGCTGCTTGTAGGTAGGATAAAACTGCGACTGGTCCGGTGAACTTAAAACCACGCTTTTTGAGGTCCTTGGCTAGCTTCTCAGAAAGAGCTGTCTTAACTGGAGCCTGTCGGTAATCTGGAACATCATTGACGATGGTTTTCCCATCGACAAAAGACCAAAGATAGGCATCAAACGATCCAAATTCCTCCTGGACTTGTAGAAAGGCTTGAGCATTGGCCCGTGTCGCAAGATCTTGGCACGATTTCGGACGATGGCTGGATTGTCTAACAAAGTTTCCAGTTCAGAGTTGGTCATCTCTGCGACGCGTTGAAGATGGTAAGCATGAAAAGACTCTCGGAAAGCCTGCCGTTTATTGAGTACCGTTTCCCAAGATAGACCGGCCTGATAAGTCTCCATACAGAGCAACTCAAAAAGCGCCTGGTCATCATGGAGGGGCCGACCCCATTCTTCATCATGGTAAGCTACATATAACGGATTGGTCATTTTGACCCAGCCACAGCGTTTTGGCATAGGAACCTCCTATTTCACCAACATCTTAAGAGCAGACTTGATATAGTTCTCTGCTGTATCGGTCGTTCCTTCGAAGAATTTCTTGATTTTCTTAAGCTCCGTTGCCTTGTAGCCCAATGCCAACATAGCTTCCATAGCTTCTTCCAGGGCTTGATTTTCTTCTGCAACTTTGGCTTTGGACTGAGCCGGTACATCTTCTAGATCAAGATTTATCTTACCTTCCAAGTCCAGCACCATCTGTTGGGCTGTTTTCTTGCCGATCTTCGGAAACTTGGTCAAGTAGGTGATGTTCTTGCTTTCGATGGCTTGGACAAGGCCTGCATTGTCATCCGCAGCAATGATAGCCAGAGCTGAGACAGGTCCAATCCCAGAGACTGAGATCAAGTTTAAAAAGAGCTGTTTCTCTTCTTCGGTCGCAAAGCCATAGAGAAGGTGGGCGTCTTCACGGACCACTTGGTGCAGATAGATGTGCACCTCTTGGTTCATTTTACCAGAGTAGGCATAGGGATTGGCCACATGCAAGAGATAGCCGATCCCAGCTGTTTCTACCACGATGTATTTGGCAGTGATTTTCGTTAAAATTCCTTTAATATATTCGTACATAAGATTCCTTTATTGTTTGATTAATACTTGCCCAATTCCCGTAGGCTGGTGTGATTTTCCTGAATGCGTCGGAACATCTTTTCCATATCCGACTTGGTGAAGTTGACCAAGACCGGACGACCATGAGGGCAGTTATAGGGGTTGTCACATTGGGACAGTTGGTAGATAAGATCACGTGCGGAGTAATCGTCCAGTGTGTGATTGGCCTTGATGGAGCGTTTGCAAGACATCATGATGGCCAACTCAGCCCGGTATTTCTTGATGGACACTTCCTTAGTCAAAAGGAGCATGTCACACATCTCATAGATGCCCGACTCGATCTCTTCTTCCTTCATCCAGATCGGATGCTCCCGCAAGATCAACTGGTTGGCTCCGTACTCTTCTAAGTAGACGCCCACTTCTTCTAGAAAGTGCTTGCGCTGTTGCAGTCGGATCAGATCGTCTGCAGGGAATTCAAAGATATAAGGCACCAGCAGTTGTTGCTGACTGCCGTCTACGTTCCCGATGCTCTCCCGGTATTCTTCGTATTTGACCCGCTCTTGGGCCGCGTGCTGGTCAATGATGTAGAGGCCCCCATTGCCTTGGGCAAAGAGATAGGTTCCATGCATCTGACCAAAATATTCCAACTCTGGGAAGGTCGAATGTTCTTCCCCGTTCAACTTATCATAGGCCTTGTCTAGACTAGCTAGATCCAACTCTGGGTGGTCAAGTTGATCATACTGAGGCGCCTTTCGCTCCGCGAATTTGATGGCTGGTGATTTGGCCTCCTGATTTCCCTCTTCTGGGGCAAAAAGAACCGTTTGCTCTGGGGTCAATTCCCCACTTGGCTGGGATTCCCCGACCTCTGGGCGGACAAAGAAGTCTCCCTTGTCTCGGTCGTAATAGAGGCTATTTTCTTTTAGAGGGAGGCTGGTCTGGACTGGCTTTTCTGTTCGACGAAGCGTCGACTTAGCTAGATTTTCTAGAGCATCTGGAATCAGATCCTGCTCTTTCAAAGCGGAGGCAATCGCCTGGGAGATCAAGGCCATTAGTTCTCGCTCTTTAGAAATGCGCACCTCTTGCTTGGTCGGGTGGACATTGACATCGGCTAGATAGGGGTCAATCTGGATATTAATCACTGCTATCGGGAAGCGTCCGACCATAAGTTTACTGCCGTAGCCATCCAAGATGGCCCGATTGAGCAAGAAATTCTTGATGTATCGACCGTTGATAAAGAGACTAATGTAATTGCGATTGGCCCGGGTCAATTCTGGCAAAGAGACGAAGCCCGACACTTCAAAGTCCAAATCACCTGTCTCGATGGCAACCATTTTCTTAGCGGTAGCGAGGCCGTAGACTCCTGCGATAGCTTGACGGAGATTCCCCGTTCCTGCCGTCCGTGTCATTTCATGGCCGTCATTGATCAAGGTAAAGGCAATCTCTGGATGGGCCAGACTCAGGCGGTTGAGAATGTCGACGATATGGGACAACTCTGCCTGTTGGCTCTTCATATATTTGAGGCGGGCTGGTGTATTGAAAAAGAGGTCCTCAACTGTGATTTTAGTCCCCACAGGGCTAGTCGCCGGCACAAGAGAAGTGATTTCGCCCCCTTTAACCTCTAGCTTGGTCCCATGACTAGCTCCTTCCTGAGCCGTCAGGATGGTCATGACACTGACAGAGGCAATAGACGGCAAGGCCTCGCCACGGAAGCCTAGTGTCCGAATACGAAAGAGGTCGGCTTGACTCTTGATCTTACTAGTGGCATGGCGACGAAGGGCTAATTCCACTTCCTCATGGGCAATCCCTTGTCCATTATCCGTGATTTGAATGCTCTTTAAGCCAGCTTCTTTGATCTCTAAGACAATCTGACTAGCTCCCGCATCGATGGAGTTTTCAACCAGTTCCTTGACCACACTAGCAGGGCGCTCGATGACCT